>Ga0209390_10000035_pt1 | contig 190162 bp, 181 predicted proteins | sample BON01_FD_187212 | JGI IMG/M metagenome (GOLD analysis project Ga0209390, IMG submission 187212) | Freshwater microbial communities from Lake Bonney liftoff mats and glacier meltwater in Antarctica - BON-01 (SPAdes) (version 2) | ecosystem: Environmental > Aquatic > Freshwater > Ice > Glacier... | reverse complement strand
GACGACAGCCAAGAAGGCTCCGGCTCGCAAGACGACAGCCAAGAAGGCTCCGGCTCGCAAGACGACAGCCAAGAAGACCCCAGCGCGCAAGACGACAGCCAAGAAGACCCCAGCGCGTCGCCGCTGATCAACATCGTTTCGACTGCAACCGGTGCCCCGCCTCGCGCGGGGCACCGGCGCGTGGGCGCACCGTCCACCACCGGACTGCACCATCGGTAACCTCGGGCGTCATGAGCGCCCAATTCATCTTCACCATGCACAAGGTGGGTCGGTACCACCCACCGGATCGCGAGGTGCTGAAGGACATCAACCTGTCCTTTTATCCCGGCGCCAAGATCGGCGTGATCGGCGCCAACGGCTCCGGCAAGTCATCGCTGCTGAAGGTGATGGCCGGCCTCGACGACGGCTACACCGGTGAGGCTCGGCTCAGCCCGGGGTTCACCGTGGGTCTGCTCGAACAGGAGCCCCACCTCGATCTGGCCAAGGACGTCATCGGCAACGTCATGGATGGCCTGGGTGAGACCGCCACCCTGCTCGAGCGCTACGACGCCGTGCTGGCCAAGTGGGCCGATCCCGACGCCGACTACGAGAAGCTCGGCGACGAGCAGGCCGACCTCGAAGCGAAGATCGAGGCCAGCGGGGCCTGGGACCTCAAGCGCACCATCGAGATCGCCATGGACGCACTGCGCCTCCCGCCCAGCGACGCTGAGGTCGAGCCACTCTCGGGTGGAGAACGTCGCCGGGTGGCTCTGTGCCGCCTCCTGTTGAGCCGACCCGACCTGTTGCTGCTCGACGAGCCCACCAACCACCTCGATGCCGAGTCGGTGGCATGGCTCGAGCGCTTCCTGCGCGACTACCCGGGCACCGTGGTCGCCATCACCCACGATCGCTACTTCCTCGACAACGTGGCGCAGTGGATCCTCGAGCTGGACCACGGCAAGGGCATTCCATTCCAGGGCAACTACTCGAGCTGGCTGGAGCAGAAGCAGGAGCGACTCCGAATGGAGGAGAAGTCCGAATCGGCTCGCTCCCGAACCCTCGCCCACGAGCTCGAATGGGTGCGCATGGCCCCGAAGGCCCGCCAGGCCAAGGGCCGAGCCCGGCTCGGCGCCTACGAGCAGCTCCTGGCCGAGAGTCAGGCCACGCAGGGCTCCACCGACAAGCTCGAGATCTTCATCCCGTCCGGTGACCGCCTGGGTGACCAGGTGGTCGAAGCCACGAGCCTGTCCAAGGGCTTCGGCGACCGGTTACTCATCGAGGACCTCACCTTCTCCCTCCCCCGGGCCGGCATCGTCGGCGTCATCGGGCCCAATGGGGCGGGCAAAACCACGTTGTTCCGGATGCTCACCGGTTTGGAGACCCCCGACAGCGGCGACCTCGCAGTGGGCCCCACGGTGAACCTGGCCTACGTCGACCAGAGCCGCGACGTCCTCGACGGCGACAGGACCGTGTACGAGGAGATCACCGACGGGCGAGAGACGGTGAAGCTCGGCAACCGCGAGATGAACGGTCGGGCCTATGTCGCCTCGTTCAACTTCAAGGGTTCCGACCAGCAGAAGACCGTGGGTGTGCTGTCGGGCGGCGAGCGCAACCGCGTGCACCTGGCCAAGGTCCTGGCCAGGGGAGGCAACGTGCTCCTGCTCGATGAGCCGACCAACGATCTCGACGTCGACACCCTGCGGGCCCTCGAGGACGGGCTCGACGCCTTCGCCGGCTGCGCGGTGGTCATCAGCCACGACCGCTGGTTCCTCGACCGTGTCGCCACCCACGTCCTCGCCTTCGAGGGCGACTCGCAGGTGCGTTGGTTCGAGGGAAACTTCAGCGAGTACGAGGAGTTCCGCCACAAGGAACTCGGCGCCGAGGCCGACCAGCCTCACCGCATCAAGTACAAGCCCCTGTCGCGCTGAGCTGGCGTCAGCGCGACTCTGCGGCGTCGAGTTGGTCGAGCAACTCCCGAACCAGGCCGGCCATGGCGGCGACGTCGCCGGCATCGGGGGTGAGGCGCAGCTCGGGGTGGAGCGGAGGCTCGTAGGGGGCGTCGAGACCAGTCATTCCGGTGAGCTCGCCGGCGCGGGCCTTGGCGTAGAGGCCCTTGGGATCACGTTGCTCACACACCTCGAGCGGCGTGTCGACGAACACCTCGGCGAACGACAGCCCCGCCGACAGGTGGGCAGCGCGGGCGCGGTCCCGTCCAGCTCGATAGGGCGAGATGAGCGGAACCAGAGCCACCACGCCGGCGTCGGCGAACAGGCGAGCCACCTCCGAAGCGCGACGTACGTTCTCGTCACGATCGGCGGCCTTGAAGCCGAGGTCGCCGTTGAGACCGTGGCGCAGGTTGTCGCCGTCGAGCAGGTAGGCAGCCCGGCCCTCGGCCACGAGCCGTCGTTCCACCGCCACCGCCACCGACGACTTTCCCGAGCCCGACAGGCCGGTGAACCACAGCGTGGCGCCACCGAGCCGTGTCGCCGACCAACGGTCGGAGCGTTCCACCTCACCGTCGTGCCACACGACATCGGGGCTGCGCTCGGCGTCGGTCATGCTGGAGTCACGGGTTCTGGGTGGGTCCGAGGATCATCCCGGCCGCCACCGTGGCGTTGGTGGACTCGTCGACGAGGATGAAGCTGCCCGTGTCACGGTTGCGTCGATAGTCGTCGAAGAACAGTGGGGCGGTGGTACGCAGCGTGACCCGGCCGATCTCGTTGAGGGTGAGCTCGTCAGCCTCGTGATCGCGGTGCAGGGTGTTGACGTCGAGGCGGTAGTGGAGGTCCTTCACGAGGGCACGGGCCCACCGGGTGGTGTGCTTGATGGCCAGCTTCGTACCGGTGCGCAGCGACGAGGCTTCGCCCATCCAGCAGATCATGGCCTCGAGGTCCTGACCCAGGTGAGGCCGGTTGTGGGGGCGACAGATCATGTCGCCTCGCGACACGTCGACGTCGTCGGAGAGGCGAATGGCCACCGACATGGGGGCGTAGGCCTCGTCGACAGGACCGTCGGCGCTGTCGATCGACTCGATGGTGCTCCCGAAGCCCGACGGCAGCACCACGACCTCGTCACCGGGCTTCAGCACCCCGCCGGCCATCGTGCCGGCGTAGCCGCGGTAGTCGTGGTGGGCGCCGCTCATCGGGCGCAGCACGTACTGGACCGGGAACCGGGCATCGATCAGGTTGCGGTCCGACGAGATGAAGACCTGCTCGAGGTGATGCAGCAGCGACGACCCGTCGTACCACCCCATGTGCTCGCTGCGGTGCACGACGTTGTCACCGTTGAGGGCCGAGATCGGGATCGACGTGAGGTCGGTGATGTCGAGCTTGGTGGCGAAGGCGCGGAACTCGTCACAGATGGCGTCGAAGACGCCCTGGTCGTAGTCGACGAGGTCCATCTTGTTGACGCACAGCACCAGGTGGGGCACCCGCAGCAGCGAGGCGAGGAAGGCGTGACGGCGCGACTGCTCGACCAGACCGTGGCGGGCGTCGACCAGCACCAAGGTGAGATCGGCGGTGGAGCAACCCGTGACCATGTTGCGCGTGTACTGGATGTGGCCCGGGGTGTCAGCGATAATGAACTTGCGGCGGGGCGTGGCGAAGTAGCGATAGGCGACATCGATGGTGATGCCCTGCTCGCGTTCAGCCCGGAGGCCGTCGGTGAGCAGCGCCAGATTGGTGTACTCGTCGCCGCGCTGGCGGCTGGTCTCCTCGACCGCTTCGAGCTGGTCCTCGAAGATGGCCTTGGAGTCGTAGAGCAGCCGGCCGATGAGGGTGGACTTGCCGTCGTCGACGGATCCCGCAGTGGCGAAACGCAGCAGCTCGGCCATCAGAAGTATCCCTCTTTCTTGCGGTCTTCCATGGCCGCCTCGGACGAACGATCGTCGGCGCGGGTGGCGCCCCGTTCGGTCACGCGGGTGGCCGCCACCTCGGCGATGACGTCCTCGACCGTGGCGGCCGGCGATTCAACGGCTCCTGTGCAGGTGGCGTCACCAACGGTGCGGTAGCGCACCACCATCTCCACCACCTCCTCGTCGGCGGCGACGGTTACGAACGGGCACACGGCCAGCCACATGCCGTCACGGCGGAAGACGTCGCGGGTGTGGGCGTAGTAGACGGACGGCAGGTCGATCTTCTGGTCGGCCACGTACTGCCAGATGTCGAGCTCGGTCCAGTTCGAGAGGGGGAACACCCGGATGTGCTCGCCCTGCTTGTGGCGGCCGTTGTAGAGGCTCCACAGCTCGGGCCGCTGGTTCTTCGGGTCCCACTGCCCGAAATCGTCGCGGAACGAGAACACGCGCTCCTTGGCCCTGGCCTTCTCCTCGTCGCGCCGCCCCCCGCCGAAGGCGGCGTCGAACCGGTTCTCCTCGATGGCGTCGAGCAGAGTCGTGGTCTGGAGGCGGTTGCGGCTGGCCCGCGGGCCCGTTTCGTCGACCACCCGCCCCAGGCGAATCGACTCCTCGACCGAGGCCACCACCAACCGCACGCCGGTGTCGGCCACCAGCCGGTCGATGAACTCGTAGACCTCGGGCAGGTTGTGACCGGTGTCGACGTGCATCACCGGGAACGGGAGCGCGCACGGGGCGAAGGCCTTGATGGCCACGTGCAACATCACGACCGAGTCCTTGCCGCCGGAGAACAACAGCACGGGCCGCTCGAACTCCGCGGCGACCTCTCGGAAGATGTGGATCGACTCGGCCTCGAGGGCGCCGAGATGAGACAGCTCGTAGTCCATGAGGGCCTTAAGGTACGAAAGTGAACGGAAATCCCGACCTTAGTCCTCAACATTCAACGGTCGAGCCGACCGACCCCGAGTTGGCCGTTCGACTGGCCACGGAAGCGGGGACGCTGCTCTTGGCGCTGCGGGCCGAGCTGGCCGGCAACGACGCCGACGAGAAGACGATCAAGGACGAGGGGGACCGGCGCTCGCACGTGTGGCTCATGGGCGAGTTGGCCACCGCCCGGCCCGACGACGCCGTCCTGTCCGAAGAGGGCAAGGACGACAAGGCCCGCCTCGCCGCGTCGCGGGTCTGGATCATCGACCCCCTCGACGGCACGCGCGAGTTCGGCGAAGGCCGCGACGACTGGGCCGTGCACGTGGCCCTGGCCCTCGACGGCGTCCCCACGGCCGGGGCGGTGGCCCTCCCCGGACTGGGCGTCACGCTCGGCTCGGTTCCGGCCGCCCGAGTGCCGGACCGCCCCGCGGACTCTGCGGTGCGTCTCGTCGTGAGCAGGAGTCGACCGCCGGCCCTGGCCACCGCCGTTGCTGAATCCCTCGACGGCGTGCTGTTGCCCATGGGATCAGCCGGGGCGAAGGCCATGGCGGTGGTTCGGGGTGAAGCCGACGTGTACGTCCACGGCGGAGGGCAGTACGAGTGGGACAACTGCGCCCCGGCCGCGGTGGCCCTCGCCGCAGGGCTGCACGTGTCGCGACTCGACGGCACTCCCCTGCGCTACAACAACGCCGATCCTTACCTGCCCGACCTCATCGTGTGCCGGGCCGAGCTGGCCGAGGCCGTGCTCGCGGCAGTGGCGGCGTCGGGCGAGATCTGACCGGCGCGGAACCCGCCCCGACCCGATGGTCCGGAGAGGTGCCTCAATACACTCACAGGGCGATGACGATGAGCCCCCCGACCAACGCCGACTTCGACCGCGCCAACCGACACGACCTCGACACCGGGCCTGCTTCACCCCCGGCCGACCTGGCCATAGGGGCGTTCTCCGACGACCCGCCGTGGATCGTGGACCCCGACCGGATGCCCTGGCGAGAGGGCGTCGACGGCGTCCGCTGGGTGGTCAAGGCCCAGCTCCCCGACCTCATCAAGCCCCGAAGGCTGCCGCGCGGCCGTCGGGTGTTCACGGTCGTCGGGCACATCGGGCAGGCCATCGTGCCGTGGTATCTGCTCGATCGGCGCAAGGGCAGTCCGGGTAGCCAGGCGGGGCTGTCGCGACGTATGCGCATCGCCGCCGAGCGTCTCGGCCCCACATACATCAAGCTCGGCCAGATCATCTCCTCCGGTGAGGGCCTCTTCCCCGCCGAACTGGTCGAGGAGTTCAAGAAGTGTCGCGATCAGGTGCCGCCCCAGCCCTTCAGCGACGTGCGGGCCATCGTCGAGAGCGACCTCGGCCGGCCCCTCGAAGAGGTGTTCTCGTCGTTCGAACGCAGCCCTCTGGCCGCCGCCTCCATCGCCCAGGTCCATGCCGCCACCCTCCGCACCGGCGAGCGAGTGGTGGTCAAGGTGCAGCGCGCCACCGTCGGGCGCCTGGTCCACGCCGATCTCGAGGTCATGGCCTGGCTGGCACCGTTCCTGGTAGGGCGCATCCCGATCGCCGCCCTGGCCAATCCCCCGGCGCTCGTCGAGCTCTTCGCCGAGACGATCACCGAGGAACTCGACTTCCGCCTCGAGGCGCAGAACATGCTCGACGTGGCCGAGAGCTTCGTGAAGCTGGGCCAGCGCGGCTACGTGGTGCCCCGGCCCCACCCCGAGCTCGTCACCCCTCGCGTCCTGGTGATGGAACGCCTCGACGGCTTCAACTTCGACGACGTCGTCGGCATGACCGAGGCCGGGGTCGACACCCACGAGGTCGTGCGCACCGGGATGATCGGCTTCATGGAAGGAGCGCTCATCAACGGCATCTTCCACGGGGACCTGCACGGCGGGAACCTGTTCGTGATGGCCGACGGCCGCACGGCCCTGCTCGACTTCGGCATCACGGCCCGAATGGGTGAGATGCAGCGCATGGCCTTCCTCCGCCTGCTCATGGGGGCGACCACCAACGACGTGCGCATCCAGCTCGCGGCGCTCCGCGACCTCGGTGCGCTGCCGCCCGACACCGACCTCGAGCGGGTGATCGTCGACCTCGACCTGGAGGGCACACCGGTCGACCCGACCACGCTCTCCCCCGAGGAGATGATCCACGAGATCCAGAGGGTGGTGAAGCTGCTGCTCGGCTACGGCGCCCGCATGCCCAAGGAGCTCATGCTCTACGTGAAGAACCTCGTGTTCCTCGACGGCGCCATCGCCCGTCTGGCCCCCGACCTCGATCTGTTCGCCGAGATCGCCAACATCTCGATGTACTTCGCCCAGACCCACGGCGAGCAGATCTTCGCCGACATCGGTATCGATCCCACCGCAGTGGACTACGACCTCACCGGCGTCAAGGCCGGCCTCGGTGTCGACCCGAACCAGGAACGGCTCACCTACCGCGAACTGCGCGAACGTCGCGAGCTCATCACCAAGCGCATGTCCGGCCAGCAGGTCGACTGACTCCACTCGGGCGAAACGAGGCGTGGAGCCGGGCGGCTACCTTCGCTGACGTGCGTCTCGTGATCGCCCGTTGCTCAGTGGACTACGAGGGCCGTCTGGCCGCTCATCTGCCCACGGCCACCCGGTTGATCATGGTGAAGGCCGATGGGTGTGTGGCCATCCACGCCGACGGGGGCGCCTACAAGCCGCTCAACTGGATGAACGCCCCCAACCGGCTCGTGGAGGACGACGGCCGGTGGGTGGTGACGAACCCCAAGGGCGAGACCCTGACGATCACGCTCGACGAGGTGCTGCACGATTCAGCCCACGAGTTCGGCAACGACCCAGGCCTGCAGAAGGACGGGGTGGAGGCTCACCTCCAGGAGTTGCTGGCCGCCGACCCCACGTCGATCGCCGACGGCCTGGTGCTCGTGCGCCGCGAGTTCCCCACCGACATCGGTCCCGTCGACCTGTTGTGCCGCGATGCCGACGGCCACGCCATCGCCGTGGAGGTGAAGCGCCGGGGCGACATCGACGGGGTCGAACAGCTCGCCCGTTACCTCGAGCGCCTCGACCGCGACCCCAACCTGCGCCCGGTACGCGGCGTGTTCGTGGCCCAGTCCATCAAGCCGCAAGCCAAGGTGCTGGCCGATGCCCGCGACATCGCCTGGGTCGAAGTCGACTACGACGAGCTGAGAGGCATCGAATCGAACGTCCTCAAGCTGTTCTGAGCAAGGACCCGAACCGGTCTAGCGATGCGGGCGACCTCGGGCGGTCTTCGGAGACAGGTTCGCTGGCGTGACTCGGGAGGGAGGGTTCGGCCGCGGGAACGCTCCTGGAGGAGACGACGACTCAGGTGGTGCGGTCGGCGCCGGACATGTCGGCGTTGGGCCGAGCGATGGCCAGCAACTCCTCCACCAGAGGGCCGATGGCCGTGGGGTCGAGGGTGGGGGCGACCGAAGGCCCGCGGTGCCAGCTCTCGGCGACGGCGAGCTGACGGCCGGTGACGTCGAAGACCCGGCCGGTGACGTGGGCCGACTCGGTGGACGCCAACCAGGTGGCGATCGACGCGATCCACGTGGGCGACATCTGCTCCTTCACCTCGTCGCTGGCCTGCCCGAGTCCGAGGCCCTCGGTGAGGCGGGTGAGCGCGGCCGGGGCGATGCAGTTGACGGTGACGCCGTAGCGACCGAGTTCATCGGCGGCGATGATCGTGAACGTGGCGATACCCGCCTTGGCCGCGCCGTAGTTGGTCTGGCCGATGTTGCCGTAGATACCCGACGGGGACGAGGTGTTGATGAGCCGGGCCTGCACGTCGTCCCCCGCCTTCGACCGTTCGCGCCAGTGCGCCGCCGCGAAGTGCGACGGCCCCGCGGTGCCCTTCAGGTGCACCTTGATGACCGCGTCCCACTCGGCCTCGCTCATGTTGGCGAGCATCCGGTCGCGGAGGATGCCGGCGTTGTTGATCAACACGTCGAGGCGCCCGTAGGTGTCGACGGCCTGAGCCACGATGCGCTCGGCGCCGGCCCAATCGCTGATGTCGTCGGTGTTGGCCACGGCCTCGCCCCCGGCGGCGACGATCTCGTCGACCACCTGCTGGGCCGGACCGGCGTCGGACCCGGTGCCGTCGGCACCACTCCCGACGTCGTTCACCACGACCTTGGCGCCGTGCGCTGCGAGCATCAACGCGTGCTCACGCCCGATGCCCCGGCCGGCACCGGTCACGATGCAGATGCGGTCTTCACAGAGTCGAGCCATGGTCGGGTCCCCTCGATCGGCGCCGTGGAGCCTGGATCTTGACACGTCCCCGGCCCCGTCCCTGTGGCACTGGGCACATACCGGGCAGAATCATCCCCGGTCTACCGACCGGTCGGTAGTCTGAGTTGATGCTTCCCGCCGACACCGTTTTGATCCCCGAGCCCCTCGCCCCCGTCGGGGCCGAAGCCCCAGCCGCCGCCGACGGATCCGAGACCCCCCGGGGGGGCTCCCTGAAGCCCGTCCTCGACGTCATCCCGCCCGAGGCCTACCACAACCCCACGTGGAAGGGCCTGAGCTACTTCGCCCGCGATCTGGTCATCTACGGGCTCGTCGTCGCCGGCCTGATCTTGACCGACAACCCCTTCGCGCTCGTCGCCCTGTGGGTGCTCTCGGCCATGGTCATCTCCGGGCTGTTCATCGTGGCCCACGACGCTGCCCACGGCGCTCTCTTCTCCAGCAAACGCCTCAACCGGGTGATCGGCACCGTCGCCATGCTGCCCTCGTGGCACGTCTACGAGGGCTGGGTGCTCGGCCACAACCGCATCCACCACGCCTACACCGTGCGCCAGGGGTTCGACTTCGTGTGGCACCCCTACACGCCCGAGCAGTACGAGGAGATGTCGCCGCTCGGCAAGGCCCGGCACCGCTTCGAGTGGTCATGGCTCGGCGCCGGCGCCTATTACCTGCGTGAGGTGTGGTGGAACAAGATGATCGTGGGGTCGCCACCAGCCCGGTGGGCCGGGGCCGTGCGCCGCGACCGCATCATCGTGTGGACCTTCGTGGCCGGGGCGTCGCTGGTGCTCGCCGCCCTCGGCTGGGCCGCGCACGGAACCGTGACCGGCGCGGCCTGGATGGTCGTCAAGGTGCTGATCGTTCCGTTCCTGGCCTTCACCTACGTGATCGCCACCTTCGTGCACGTCCACCACGTGCAGCCGTCCATCCGTTGGTGGAAACGCCGGGAGTGGACCAAGTACAAGGGCCAGATGGAGGGCACCACCGTGCTGCGGGCCCGCTTCGGCCTCAACTTCTTCTTCCACTGGATCATGGTCCATGTCCCCCACCACGTGGACATGCGCATCCCGATGTACAACCTCGAACTGGCCACCGACGCCATCGAGGAGGCCTTCCCGGGCACCGTGCACGACGCCCCGCTGCGCTTTCGCGACTTCGTGGCCAACACCCGCAAGTGCCAGCTCTACGACTTCGACAATGGCTGCTGGCTCACCTACGCCGAGGCATCGCGCCGTCAGGCCTCGTCGGTCTCGAACTCCGGTCGGCCCTCGGGCCCCCAGTCGTAGCCCAGCTCGTCGAGCCAACGGGCGATCTCGGGCACCCTCCACGACACCGTGGCGTCGGGATGCTCGGGGTCGTCGAAGCCCACGATCACCGCAGCGCGGTCCATGGATCGGGCGTCGGTCGCCGACGTGGTGACCGCCGTGATGGCACTGCGGTCGAGTCGAAAAGTCTTCTTGGGCGCCCAGGTGACGAAGACGAGGGCGCCCGCGCTCACGGCCAGGACACCCTGACCCCGCAAGCCACCAGCCTCGTCGGGCTCAGAGCCGAAGCCCACCGCCTTGGGCTCGATCAGGGTGACGGCGTCAGGCCCTCCGAGCTGCTCACGGGCCTCGGCGATAGCCGCACCGCCCCGCTTCAGCAACAGCGGGTTGAGGGCGAGAGCGGCAAAGACGACAACGATGGCGACGACGACGAGGGCGATGATCAACGGGCTCATGGGGGACCTCGACAGGCTTCGGTGAGCGGCCGAGTGGAGAGACCCGGGCGCCGACGGGAACAGCTCACAGCGTCGCACCCCGCCGCCGCCGCGACGGGGATCTGACTTCGCGGATCGAGATCCGCCCGGCGCCAGCCGCTACCTTCTGGTCCGTGGTGGAGATGAGCGTCGACCGCTTCGAGGAGCTCGTGGGCGATGCACTCGACGCCTTGCCGCCGGCCCTCGGAGCGCTGATGGACAACGTGGTCGTGTTGGTGGAGGACGACCACGACGAAGGTCTGCTGGGGCTGTACGAAGGCATCCCGCTCACCGAACGAGACCAGTACGGAGTGGGCTGGGGTGAGCTCCCGCTACCCGACCGCATCACCGTGTTCCGGCTGCCGATCTGTCGGCTGGCTCGCGACGAGGACGAGGTGGTGGAGGAGGTCCTCGTCACCGTGGTCCACGAGGTTGCCCATCACTTCGGGATCGACGACGATCGGCTGGTGGAGCTGGGCTGGGACTGACCGGAGCCGGCGGGAGCCCGGCGTCGCCTCACCCCTTGGCGCGACGTTTGCCCTTGGCGGCTCTGGGCACGGCCTGACCATCGTCGCCGTGTTTGGAGTGATGGCGGTTGACGGCCAGTGCCGCCCCCACGATGCCGGCCTGGTTCTGTAACTCGGCCGGCACGACCTTGGTCCGACAGGTCAGGAGAGGAACAAAGTGCTCGGCCCGCTTCGAGACACCACCGCCGATCACGAAAAGATCGGGCCAGAGCAGGTCCTCGACGAGGTGGAGGTAGTCATCCACGCGACTCGCCCAGTCCTCCCAGCTCAGGTCGAGGTGCTCGCGCACCGAGCTGGCCGCCCACTTCTCGGCGTCGCCGCCATGTAGCGGCAGGTGGCCGAGCTCGGAGTTGGGGACCAGGCGCCCGCCCACCACCAATGCGGTGCCGATGCCGGTGCCGAGGGTGACGGTGATGACGAGCCCCGGTTCGCCCTTTCCCGCGCCGAAAGAGGCCTCGGCCTCACCGGCGGCGTCGGCGTCGTTCACGACCGTGATGGCGCAGCTGCTGGAGGACGCGAACAGTTCCGCCGCGTTCAGGTCGATCCAGCTCGGGTCGAGGTTGGCGGCGGTGTGCACGCGACCGCCCTTGACCACCCCCGGGAACGTGCACCCGATCGGTCCGTCCCACTCGAAGTGCTTGGTCACCTCGGCCACGGTGTGGGCCACCGCGTCGGGCGTGGCCGGTTGCGGCGTGAGGAGCCGCAACCGATCGGTGAGCAGTCGACCGCGCTTGGTGTCGACCACCGCGCCCTTGATACCACTGCCCCCGATGTCGATCCCCAGTACCTTCATTGTCGGGGAGTCTGGCACGGTCGAAGGCCAGGGGGCGGGAGGCCTCACGAGCGCCGGAGCTGTCGGTAGCGGCGGATCAGCGAGTTGGTGGAGCTGTCGTGAGTGAGCTCGGGCTCGGTGTCGGCCGCGAGCTCCGGGACGATGGCCTGGGCCAGCTTCTTGCCCAGCTCCACCCCCCACTGGTCGAAGCTGTTGATCCCCCAGATCGCCCCCTGTACGAACGTCTTGTGCTCGTAGAGGGCGATCAGCTGCCCCAGGGTCGACGGCGTGAGCGCCGGCAGCAGAATCGACGTCGAGGGTCGATTGCCCTCGAAAGTGCGGGCGCTCACCAGCGCAGGGGCCACCCCCTCGGCGGCCACCTCGTCGGCGGTCTTGCCGAAGGCCAGGGCCTCGGGCTGCGCGAAGAAGTTGGCCATGAAGATGTCCTGGTGGCCACCGACCTCGTAGGGCGGATGCACCAGGCCGACGAAATCGCAGGGGATGAGACGGGTGCCCTGATGGATGAGTTGGTAGAACGCGTGCTGGCCGTTCGTACCAGGTTGTCCCCACACGATCTCCCCGGTGCTGGCGCCCACCGGCCGACCCCATCGGTCCACCGACTTGCCGTTGCTCTCCATCGAGAGCTGCTGCAGGTAGGCCGTCAGGTGCGACAGGTAGTGGCTGTAGGGCAGCACGGCGAGGGTCTCGGCACCGAAGAAGTTGGCGTACCAGACCCCGAGCAGACCGAGCAGCACGGGCAGGTTGGCCTCGAGGGGGGCGGTGCGGAAATGCTCGTCGACGAGGTGGAAACCGTCCAACATCTCACGGAAGTGCTCCGGTCCGATGGCCACCATGAGCGACAATCCGATGGCCGAGTCGTAGCTGTAGCGGCCGCCGACCCAGTCCCAGAAGCCGAACATGTTGTCGGTGTCGATACCGAAGGCCGCCACCTCCTCGGCGTTGGTCGAGACGGCCACGAAGTGCTTGGCCACGGCAGCCTCGTCGGCCCCGCTCTCGAGCATCCACTCCCGGGCGGACCGGGCATTGGTCATGGTCTCGAGGGTGGAGAACGTCTTCGAAGCAACGACGAACAGGGTCTCGGCGGGATCGAGGTCCTTGGTGAGCTCGTGGAACTCGGCGCCGTCGACGTTCGACACGAACCGCACGGTGAGGTGCGGCGCCGCGAACGGGAGAAGGGCCTCGTGGGCCATGTGGGGGCCGAGGTCGCTCCCCCCGATACCGATGTTGACGAGGTTGCGGATGGGGAGGCCCGTGTGGCCCTTCCACTCCCCCAACCGGACCCGACTGGCGAACCCGGCCATGCGGTCGAGAACCTCGTGCACCTCGGGCACGACGTCGTTGCCGTCCGCGTCGAGCACGACGGTGCCCTCCGGAGCGCGCAGGGCGACGTGGAGCACGGAGCGTTGCTCGGTGACGTTGATCGGTCTGCCGGCGAACATGTCGTCGCGCAACTCCTCGACCCCCGCAGCGCGAGCCAGGTCGCACAGCAACGAGAACGTCTCGTCGGTCGCCCGGTGCTTCGACAGGTCGAGGTAGAGGTCGCCGACCTCGTGGACGAGACGGGTGCCGCGGTCGGGGTCGTCGGCGAAGATCTCGCGGAGATGGGTGGTCGCCATCTGCTGGTGATGCTCGATGAGCGCCGCCCACTCGGCGGTGGCGGGAATCGGAACGGGTGGTTGGCTCATCAGGCTCCTCGGGGGTGGGTCACGAAAGAGAGATCCGGAATCGGGCGGAGAACGAGGAACCGGGAGCGACCATCGGTGTGGTGCCGTGACGAAGCGAATCGGTGGCCGCAGTCATCGGTTCGAGGGCGACCACTGGCGATCCCGGCGGGGCGTAAACCTGCCCGAAGGGGTAGCCGGCACCCAAGCTCACGGTGACCGAACGGCGGCGACCCACGAGAGCGAGGGTCCGGGCCCGGCCTCGGAACCGGAAGGCGTCATCGTGACCCTCGGGACACAGCGGGCGCAACGACGACGGCTCGGATACGGCCGGGGCGGTGGGGAGCATACGTTCATCGAGGTCGAGGCGATCCACGGCGGGGAGGTGGACCCGAAGGTCGCCCAGCTCCTCGCCGGGCAGGCGGAAGTACGGGTGCCACCCGAACGACACCGGGACGCGCACCCGGCCGGTGGCGGCGAGCGAGGTGGTCACCGCCAGCTCCGCCGGCCGCAGCCGGAACGTGACCCGGAGCCGGTGGGGGAACGGGAACGACGCCATCACCTCGGGATCGGCACCGCTGTCGAACATGGCCGACAGGCGGGCCTCGCCACCACCGGCTGACACCCGGTCGGCCACCCACCCTGGCCGGCCGATCATGGTGCCGTGGATGGGCAGGCCGTGGCCCTCACGATGCAGACCGGGCGCATCGGCGAGCTCGACCGTGCGCCGTCCGACGCGGTAGCTGTCACCCCCGATGCGGTTGGCCCACGGCGCGAGCAGCGGAAGGCCGGCGGTGTGCCCTCCGAGCACCCGCAGGGGTCCGTCGGCGAGATCGAGGTATTCGCGTCGACCGACCCGCAGCGACGTACCGAGCAAGCCGAGGTCGGGCACCACCGTGAAGCTGGTGGTTCCGGCCCGAAGGGTGTGGGCTCGGCGACCGAGCAGCGTCGCGGTCCGCATGGATGCGGCGACGAGCGGCATGGCCGGTTCAGCCGGGGACAGGGTCGGTGGGCTTCTCGTCGTGCCCACCGAACTGCTTGCGCATGGCCGACAGCACCTTGTCGGCGAAGTCGGCCTCACCTCGCGAGCTGAAGCGCTCGAACAGGGCCGCGGTGAGCACGTGGGCGGGCACACCGGCGTCGATGGCCGCCACCGACGTCCACCGTCCCTCACCGGAGTCGCTGACCCGGCCCGCGAAGGTTTCGAGGCCGGGGTCGTCCTGCAGCGCGGCGGCGGTGAGGTCGAGCAGCCACGAGGCGATCACGCTCCCGCGCCGCCACACCTCGCTCACCGCCGTGGTGTCGATGTCGTACTGGTAGTACTGGGGATCGCGAAGGGGGGTGGTCTCGGCATCGAGGTCGTGGGTCTGCTTTCCCACGCCCGCGTGGCGGAGGATGTTGAGCCCTTCCGCATAGGCCGCCATCACGCCGTACTCGATGCCGTTGTGGACCATCTTCACGAAGTGACCGGCCCCCACCGGTCCGCAGTGCAGATACCCGAGTTCCTCGGGCGTGGGGTCGCCGACGCGGCCGGGGGTGCGGTCGATGGTGCCGATCCCGGGCGCGATGGTGCGAAAGATCGGGTCGAGCCGGGCCACGACCTCGTCCTCGCCGCCGATCATCAGGCAGAAACCTCGCTCGAGGCCGAAGACACCGCCGCTGGTGCCGACGTCGACGTAGTGGATTCCTGCCGGCTCCAACGCTGCGGCGCGGTCGATGTCGTCGCGGTAGTAGGTGTTGCCGCCGTCGATCACGATGTCGCCGGCCTGCATGCGCTCGGCCAGGTCGGTGATCGTGGCGCCGGCGTAGGCCGCCGGCACCATCACCCAGGCGGAGCGCGGGGCGTCGAGCGCGGCCACGAAGTCGTCGAGGTCCGACGCCGCGATGATGGCCTCGCTCTCCTCGGCCAGGGCCGTCACCGTGGCCGCGTTGACGTCGAACACCACGCAGGTGTGCCCGTCGGCCACGAGCCGTCGCACCAGGTTGGCGCCCATTCGGCCGAGGCCGACCATTCCGAGCTGCATGGAGGATTCCCTTCGTCGCGTCCGGCGCCCATCGTGGCACGCCGGGCCGCCCGAGGACGGAGGTCAGCGCGAGGCGCGGGGCGCTAGGTGGGAACGGCCACCCCCGCCCACATGGCCGACAGGATCCGCGGGCCGGCGAGCTGAAACCGGTCGAGCCGGTCGAGCCGGTACCCGGAGCTCAGTAGCAGCTCAGGGATGTCGCGGGTCAGGTGGCACCCACCCGCGAAGCGCTTCTGCACCGGCTCGAAGCGGTACTGGCGGCGCGCCACCACCGAGTCGTCGGACAGGCCGTGCTCGACGAAGTGCAGCGCACCACCGGGACGCAGGATCCGCCGGATCTCGGCCAGCGCCCCCTCGACATCAGGGATCGTGCACAGGGTCCAGGTCGACAGGGCGTTGTCGGCCGACGCGTCGGGCAGGTCGATGTGGGCGCCGTCGAGGCCCACGTAGGAGATCGCCGGTTCGGGATGACGACGGCGGCGCTTCTCGGCCAGTGTGCGCCCCACCACCGCCGGGTCGACGGCCAGCACTTCGGTGACCTCGGTCGGGTACAGCCCGAGGTTGGTACCCGACCCGAACCCGACTTCGAGGACCCGCCCCGCTAGGCCGGCGAGGGCGGGCCGGCGGACGTCGGCCATGGCCGCGTTGCCGCACATCACGTCGATCACCCGCGGCAGGACCTGATTCTCGTAGAAACCCACTCGCGCAGGCTACGACGATCGGGCTCCACCCTGGTCAGGGCGAGAACCAGGCTCCAGCACTGATGAGGTTGCTGGCGGTGCGCCGCCCGGGACTGCCGTCGGGAAACGTCCAGTCGGCCAGGCCGTGGACGGCCAGCGAAGTACCGATGGCCGTGCGCTGGCGGACGGAGTAGATGTAGGGGATCTCGGCGGCCAGCCGTTCCTGCGCGATGCGGTAGGCCTCCGTGCGGGAGGCCTCGTCGGGGGCGGCCCGGCCGTCGTCGAGGGCCTGGCTGAGCACCGGGTCGGGGTTGCGAACGAAGTTGAGCGACAGCTGCCCGATGGGTCGCAAGGTGGAAGCGGCGAGGAAGACGTAGCTCGTGTCGAGGGTGGGCTGGCCGAACAGGATGAACCCGGTGCCCTGGAAGTTGCCGGTGAGTGCCCGTGACACGAGGCGGGGTTGATCCATGGTCTCGATCTGCATCGACACCCCGATGGTGGCGAGCCGAGCCTGGGCAGCCTCGAGCACGGACTTGATCTCGGGCGTGCCGGGGATGTTGACCGAATAGCTGAGGGGTTTGCCGTACTTGGCCTTGTACTCCTCGTGGAGCCGGCGGGCCGCTTCGATGTCGTACGTGGGGTAGTCGGTCTCGGCGAAGTAGGGTGACGAACGGTCGAACGGCCCTTCTGCGGGTGGGAACACCCCCAGATAGCCGGCTTCGGAAGCGGCCTGGCGGTCCGTGGCCAGCGCCACGATTCGCCGGGCCATGGGGTCGTCGAAAGGCGCCTGGGCCATGTTCAGAGCAACCACGGAGACCGACGTATCGGCCGGGTCGGTGGCGAAGATCTGGAGCTTCCCGGCCTGGGCCTGCTCGGAGATGGCGATCATCGACGCCGGGTCGTTGGTCTCGATGACATCGACCGCATCCGTTTCCAGCGCCACTGTCCGCGACGACAGATCGGGGAGCACCCGGAACTCCACGTCGTCGAGGTAGGGCATACCTTCGCGCCAGTAGGTGCGGTTGGCCTCGGCCTTCAGCGCGCTGTCCGGGACCCAGCTCACGAAGCGGAAAGGCCCTGAGCCGATGGGGTTGCGGCTGCCGTTGGGGTCGCCGAGCATGCTCGGCGCGGCCACGAAGCCGGGCTGGTTGGCGAGGATGTGGGAAAAGGTGGCCCACGGCTTGTTCATCACCACCCGAACGGTGAGCGGGTCGACGACCTCGATCCGGTCGACGGAGAGAAACACCGTGGAGGTGAGCAGCGAGGCTTTGTGCTTGTCGAGATTGAGCTTCACCGCCTCGGCGTCGACCGGCGTGCCGTCGTGGAACTCCACCGCCGGGCGCAGGCGGATGATCCACTCGGTGAACGCAGGGTTGGGGTCGATGGCCAGGGCCAGGTAGGGCTTCGGGTTGCCTTCGGGGTCGTAGGCGGCCAGGCGGTCGAACAGAGCGTTGGCCACGATGAGGGAGGACGAGGTCCACTGGTTGGTGGTCGGGTTCCACCCGTCGGTCTCGGAATTCAGGCCCACCTTGAGGGTGCCCCCGAGCTGAGGTGGGTTCGGGGCCGGGGTGACGACGTCGAGATCGAGTGTCGTCGACGGCGACGACCCCGCAATCGGGTCACCGCCCCCGGACGAACTGGTGCAGGCGGCCAACCCGACCGTCAGCACCGCACACGCCGCCACGACCACCGTCCACCGCCGTCGATTGCTCGATCGAACCACCCGTCTCCCCCTCGACTTCACGTCCACCCCCCGGCGTCGAGGATCAGTGTGGCATAGGTCTCGACCGCAGTCGGCGCGAAGGATCGGCTCAACCGTTGGCGACGACCTCGGCGCCTTCGTCGGACCCGGGCAGTGCCGGCTCGCCGACGACGGGCACGTCAGCCTCCCGGCCCGCCTGGTGGCGGGCCCACATGGTGGCGAGGAACCGATCGACGGCCCTCACCACCCGGCGGGTGCGGATCGAGCTGAACGTGTCGAAGGCGTGCTGGGCGCCGCGGAGCTCGAGGTACACCACCGGGGCCTGCGACACCCCACCGAGCTCGGCCACGAACATCCGGGCGTCGACCACCGGAGCGAGGGTGTCGTTGTCGCCGTGGATCACGAAGAACGGGGGGGCGTCGGCACTCACCTGGTCCAGCGGAGAAGCCTCGCGGAAACGCTCCGGCTCGTCGGCCAGGAATGCTTTCATGACCAACGGTTCGAGGAACCTCTGGAGGAACTCCGGTCCCTGGGCGGCGTTACGGTCGGTGAGGTCGAACACCGCATAGAACGGCACCGCCGCCTGCACCGATGTATCGGCGTCCTCGAACCCCGGTTGGTACCGGGGGTCGTTCTGGGTGAGGGCCATCATCGTGGCGATGTGACCACCCGCCGAGCCACCGGTGACGGCCACGAACGACGGATCGATGCCGTACTCGTCGGCGTGGGCGCGAATGAAGGCCAGTGCCTGCTTGACGTCGACGAGGTGGTCGGGCCAGGTGGCACCAGGGCTGAGCCGATAGTTGGCGTTGAAGCACACCCAACCGTCGCGAGCCATCGCCTTGAGCAGGGGGATGGCCTGCTCCCGCTTGTCGCCGATCACCCAGGCGCCTCCGTGGATCTGCAACAGGGCCGGGCGTCGCTCCCCTTCACCCGGCGGAGCGACGGGAGCGAGCACGTCGAGCTTGAGCACCCGGCCGGCGACCTTCGAGAACGCCACGTTGCGGGTGCGCGCGATCTTGTGACGAATTCGACCGGGACGGTCGTCGGCGAAATCGCCCAACGCCGCCGACGCCGCACCGGCGGCCGCCCAGCTGCGCACGACGACGATCACCAGGGCCGAGGAGGCGACGGCGACGAGCACCAGGCCCACCCATCCGGCCCAGGTGTCGAGCGCCCCCATCCACACGAAGGCCGCCACCAAGCCGGCCGTGAGGACCAGGTGCAGCGACGCCAGTTCGAGGACGAGCCAGGAGGCGACGAACGAGGGCAGGAACAACACCCGGTTGCGGCGCACGGGTACAAAGGCGTTCGCCAGCAGCAGGGCCCCGATCAGACCAAGGCACAGCAACAGGAACGACGAGAGCGACACGCCACCATTCTGCCCGTCGGCGGACGCGAAGCAACAGGCCCGAAGCCCGAGGGGCGGTTCGAAGGGCGTGGTGGCAGACTCGCGACGATCACTCCCGCCCCGGCGACTCCCGCCCCGGCGACCAGCACCGAGAGGCGCCCATGCCCGAGCGGCTCACCGGCCTCGACGCCACCTTCCTGTACACCGAGACCGAGTCGATGCCCATGAACGTGGCTGTGACCGCGGTGCTCGACCCGAGCACCGTGCCCGGTGGGTACAGCTTCGAGAAGCTGCGCGACCACATCGCCGCTCGTGTTCCCCTGGTCGCCGAGTTCCGGCGCAAGGTGATGGACGTCCCCTTCCGGATGCACCACCCCGTATGGATCGACGACCCCGACTACCGGGTCGAGCACCACATCCACCGCACCCGACTCGACCCGCCCGGCGACGAGCGGGTGCTGGCCGCCTTCGTGGCCGAGATGGCGAGCCGTCGGCTCGACCGCTCACGGCCGCTGTGGGAGTTCTGGGTCCTGGAAGGCCTGGCCGACGGTCTGATCGGTCTCACCGGCAAAGTGCACCACTGCGCCCTCGACGGCAGCTCGGGGGCCGACCTCATGCCCGCGTTCTTCGGCCTCGAACCCGACCCGGAACCGATCGACGAGCAGTTGCTGGCACCCCCGGCACCACGCCCCGGTGATCTCGAGCTGCTCGGCTGGTCACTGGCCGACCGGGTGAAGGGAACGGTCGAAGGGATGGCGGCCCTCATCAAGGCCGGGCTGGCCACCGACGCCATCCGCCGCCGGCGCCTCGACGGCGACCACCCCGGTGGTACGCCCCTCCGCGCTCCCGACACGCCCTACAACGGCGCCATCACGGCCGGGCGCTCCATCGCTTTCGGCCGTCTCCCGCTCGACGAGCTCAAGCAGGTCCGGCGAGCCACCGGCACCAAGCTCAACGACGTGGTGCTGGCCGTGGCCGCCGGCGCCCTGCGACGACACCTGCTCGAGCTCGACGCCCTTCCCGACACCCCCCTCATGTCGGCCTGCCCGGTCTCGGTGCGCGGCGCTGGCCATCAGGGCGAGACCGGCAACGTGTTGTCGCTGATGTTCGTACCGCTGCACACCGAGCTCGCCGATCCCCTCGACTGCCTCGCGGCGACGAGCAAGGATGCACTAGCGGCCAAGACCGAGCAGCGTCTGTTCGGCGAGATGACCATGGTTCATCTCGCCGAGATGCTCGACCCCATCAGCCTGGGAACGGTGATGGAGCTCTACTCCCGAGCCGGCATGGCCGACCGCCACCGACCAGCAGTGAACGCCATCGTGTCGAACGTGGCCGGTCCACCGGTGCCGATCTACCTGGGCGGGGCCCGGGCCCTCAGGCTCTACCCGATGGGCCCGGTGGCCGAGGGCGTCGGGCTCAACCTCACCGTCATGAGCTACGAGGACCATCTCGACGTGGGCCTGCTCACCGCCAGCGCGCTCGTACCCGACGCGTGGAGCATCGTCGGCCAGCTCGAACCGGCGTTCCGGGCCATGACCGAGGCGGCTCTCGGCGCCGCCTGAGTCGGTGCTGTGACCGCGGGCACCGTGCCCTACCATCGGTCCCCATGGCTTACAACTTCGCGGATCTCTTCGAACACACCGTTGACGCGGTGCCCGACCGGGTCGGGCTGGCGTGCGAAGGCGAGCATCGAACCCTCGCCCAACTCGAAGACGCCGGCAACCGCCTGGCCCACCACCTGATCGCCAACGGCGTGCAGCCCGGCGACCACGTCGGCATCTACGGCCTCAACTCCATCCAGTGGGTCGAGGCCCTCCTCGGTGTGGTGAAGGCCCGCGCCGTCCCGGTGAACATCAACTTCCGATACGTGGCCGACGAACTCCGCTACCTGTTCGACAACGCCGATCTGGTGGCGCTCTTCTACGACGCCCGGTTCGGGCACCTGGTGGCCGAGGTACGAGACGAACTGCCGCTGCTCAAGACGATGGTGCGTATGGACGACGGCTCCGGGGCCGACGACGACGGGTTGGGCTCGGTCGACCTGGCCGACGCCCTGGCCGCCAACTCCGCCGAACGCGACTTCGGCCCCCGTAGCGACGACGACCAGGTCATCATCTACACCGGTGGGACGACGGGCATGCCCAAGGGGGTGATGTGGCGCAGCGCCGACATCTTCTTCGCCCTGGCCGGCGGCATCGACATGATCACCCGCCAGCCCGTGCCCGACGAGTTCCACCACGCCCAGGCCGCACCGGGCAAGGCCCCCATGGTGATGATGAACATCCCGCCGCTCATGCACGGCGCGGCGTTCGTGGGCACCGTGGGCCAGATGTTCCAGGGCAACACCTGCGTGCTGCTGCCCAAGTTCGACCCGTACGAGGTGTGGCGCACCATCGAACGGGAGAAGGTCAACACCATCCTCATCGTCGGCGACGCCATGGGCCGACCCATGATCGAGGCGCTCGCCGACATGGAGAGCAAGGGCGAGGTGCCCGACCTCTCGTCGTTGTTCGCGGTGAGCTCGACCGCCGCCATCTTCTCGTCGACGGTGAAGGACCAGTTCCTCGACCGCTTCCCGAACCTCATCGTGACCGATTCCGTGGGGGCCACCGAGAGCGGCTTCAACGGCACCATCATCGTCACCAAGGGCCAGGTCAACCGCGGGGGCGGCCCCACCGTCAACCCCATGAACGACACGTTGGTGCTCGACGACGACCTGAAGCCGGTCGAGCCCGGGTCGGGAGTGGTCGGCAAGATGGCCCGTAGCGGCAACATCCCGATCGGCTACTACAAGGACCCGAAGAAGACCGCCGAGACCTTCGTGATCGCCGCCGACGGCAAGCGCTACGCCATCCCTGGCGACTTCGCAATGGTCGAGGAGGACGGCTCCATCAGCCTCATGGGCCGCGGCTCGGTCTGCATCAACACCGGCGGCGAGAAGGTCTACCCCGAAGAGGTCGAGCAGGTGCTGAAGGGCCACCCGGCGGTGTACGACTGCCTCGTGGTGGGGGTGACCGACGAGCGTTGGGGCCAGAAGGTCACCGCAGTCGTGCAGCCCCGTGACGACATGACCGTCGAGCTCGACGACCTCAGCGCCCACGCCAAGAAGCACCTGGCCGGCTACAAGGTGCCGCGGGTGCTGCACCTGGTCGACGCCATCCAACGCTCGCCGAGCGGCAAGCCCGACTACCCGTGGGCGAAGAAGCTGGCCGAGGCCGCCGGCTGACGCCCTCCCCCCCGGCACGCGAGCCCGAGGGGAACGCTCGCAGGGGACGACGGTAGAGTGAGCGGCGCCGAGCGCCGCTGTTGCAGTGACCCGTCGGCACCACCAACACACCTGCCCAGAGACGCCAATCGGCAGCGGCACCCCCGCTGCCCCCACAGGGGGAATGCCAATGCACACCTACGACAAGTTCTTCATCGGTGGCGAGTGGGTCGACCCAGCCGGCGGCGACACGCTGAAGGTCACCTCGCCCACATCCGAGGAGGTCATCGGCTCGGTGCCGGTCGCCACCGCCGCGGACATGGATCGCGCCGTCGCCGCCGCCAAGGCCGCGCTGGCCGGCGAGTGGTCGACCTGGACCCAGGAGCAGCGCGCCGACCTCATCGTGCGCGTGTCCGATGGCATCAAGCAGCGCCAGGACGAGTTCACCAACCTCATCACCGACGAAGTGGGTGCGCCCTACTACTTCTCGATGTTCGGGCAGGTCCTGGCCGCGAGCATGATCCTCGACGCCTTCGCCGCCCACACCCGGGCCTTCGCCTTCGAGGAGCGCCGTGACGGTTCCCTGGGCGGGCAGATCATCGTGCGCCGCGAGCCGGTCGGTGTGGTGGCCGGCATCATCCCGTGGAACGTGCCGCTGTTCATCACCTCGCTGAAGGTCGGTCCCACGCTGGCCTCGGGTAGCACCATCATCATCAAGCCCGCTCCCGAGACCCCGCTCGACGCCAACGTGCTGGCCGAGATCCTGGTCGAGGCCGGCGTGCCCGCCGGTGTCGTCAACATCGTCGCCGCCGACCGCGAGGTGGGCGAGCACCTGGTGCGCCACCCCGACGTCGACAAGGTGAGCTTCACCGGCTCCACCGCCGCCGGCCGCAAGATCGGCGCCATCTGCGGGGAGCAGCTGAAGCGCTGCACCCTGGAACTGGGTGGTAAGTCCGCCGCCATCGTGTGCGAGGACGCCAACCTCGAAGAGACCATCCCCCATCTCATCGGTGGTGGCCTCATGAACAACGGGCAGGCCTGCGTGGCCCTCACCCGGATTCTGGCCCCGCGCCGCCGCTACGACGAGATCCGCGACGCGCTGGCCGCCGCCGTGTCGGCCCAGACCGTGGGCGATCCGGCCCAGCCCGAGAACCTGGTGGGCCCGCTGATCGCCGAACGCCAGCGGGTGCGCGTCGAGGGCTACATCGCCAAGGGCATCGAGGAGGGCGCCACCGTGGTGGTGGGCGGACCCCGCGTCGACAACGAGGGAACCGGCCACTTCGTGACGCCGACCCTTTTCGCCGACGTGAACAACTCGATGACCATCGCCCGAGAGGAGATCTTCGGACCGGTGCTGTCGCTGATCCCCTACGACACCCTCGAAGAAGCCATCGCCATCGCCAACGACAGCGACTACGGCCTGGCCGGCGCGGTGTACACCGCCGACATCGCCAAGGGCATCGACGTGGCCCGCAAGGTGCGCACCGGCACGTTCGCGGTGAACACCACCCAGGGCATGGACTTCAACGGCCCGTTCGGCGGGTTCAAGAACTCCGGCATCGGCCGCGAGCTCGGCCCCGAAGGCATCCACGCCTACTGCGAGGACAAGACGATCTCGCTGCCCGGCGGCATCGACCTCCCCATCGGGGGTTAGTCCCCCGGGCCGCGGCCCTGGCGGTGGGTGAGAGGGTCCGGCTCCGGCCGGGCCCTCTCTCGCGTTCAGGCGATGGTGGCGGTGGCGCGGAGGGCGGCGATCTCGTCGGCTGCGAAACCGGCGGCGGCCAACACCTCGTCGGTGTCGTACCCCGGGGGGACCGGCGGCCGGTCGACGAGCGCCGGGGTGCGCGAGAACCGCGGGGCGGGCGCGGGCTGCACCACGCCGTCGGGACGCAGGTAGGTGCCCCGGGCGACGAGGTGAGGGTGGTCGGCGGCCTCGGCGTAGGTGAGCACGGGGGCCACGCAGGCGTCGCGCCCGTCGAACGTGGCCTCCCAATCGTCGCGGGTGCGGGCCCCGATGATCGCGGCGAAGCGGTCGCGCAGGACCGGCCAACCGTCGCGGTCGTGCTGGTCGGGCAGATCGGCGCCGGCCAACCCCAACCCGTCGAGCAGCTCGACGTAGAACTGCGGCTCGATGGCGCCCACGGCCAACCACCCGCCGTCGGACGTCTCGTACACGTCGTACCAAGGGGCGCCGGAGTCGAGCATGTTCGTGCCGCGCTGGTCGGTGAAGGTGCCCCCGAGGTAGGCCGGCACCATGGGCGCAGAGATGAGGGCGGCGCCATCGACCATGGCCACGTCGATGACCTGACCGAGGCCGGAACGGGCGCGCTCCACCAGAGCCGCGCACACGCCCAGGGCCATGAGCAGCCCGCCGCCACCGAAGTCACCCACCAGGTTGAGCGGAACGGTGGGGGGCTGGTCGGCCCGGCCGATGTGGGCGAGGGGCCCGGCCAGGGAGATGTAGTCGATGTCGTGCCCGGCCCGGGCCGCCCAGGGCCCGGTCTGGCCCCAGCCGGTCATACGGGCGTACACGAGGCCGGGGTTGCGGTCGCAGAGGTCGTCGGGGCCGAGGCCGAGGCGCTCGCACACACCGGGCCGGAAGCCCTCCACGAACACGTCAGCCGAATCGGTGAGCCGGCAAATGACCTGGACTCCTTCGGGGGACTTCAGGTCGACGGTGATGGCCCGACGCCCACGATTCGACACCCCCATCCGGGCCGACTCGATCGGGGCACCACTGGCCTTCGAGGGCCGGTCGACACAGATCACGTCGGCCCCGTAGTCGGCCAGCACCATCGCTCCGAACGGCGCGGGGCCGAGGCCCGCCAGTTCCACCACGGTGACCCCGGCGAGCGGACCGGTCCGACTGTTCTCGTCGCCGGTCATCGACGTGGACCCCCACTACCCACAACGTCCCCCATGTCGGTCATGGCGGCATCCTGTCAGACCTCGATCGAGCCCGATGACGCACCGACATCAGGCGTCGGCGGCGATGGCCTTGGCCCAACGGTGGTCGGCCTTGCCGGCCGGGGAGCGCACGACGGCGTCGACCACCACCAGTGCCCGCGGCAGCTTGTAGCCGGCGAGATGGGGACGGCAGTGCGCGTCGAGGTCATCGAGGGTGAGGGTGTGCCCGGTCCGGACGTGCACGACGGCGGTCACCCGCTCACCCCAGCGCTCGTCGGGGGCGCCGACCACGACCACGTCGAACACGGCGTCGTGCCCGGCGATCACCGCTTCGACCTCCTCGGGGTAGACCTTCTCCCCCCCGGTGTTGATGCAGGCCGAACCCCGTCCGAGCAGCGTCATGGATCCGTCGGCGGCCACGGTGGCCTGGTCGCCGGTGAGGATCCAGCGGTCGCCGTCGATCTCGAGGATGGTCTCGGCCGTCTTCTCCGGGTCGTTGTGGTAGCGCAACGGGATGTGGCCCCGTCGACCGATGCGGCCCACCACCTCGCTGCCCGGTTCGACGATCGTGGCCGTGAGAGGGTCGATCACCGCCGTGTTGTGGCCTTCGCCCATCTCCGAGAAGTTCTCGGGCCCGCCGTCCCTGGTGAAGCGACGGCTGCTCTGGGCGCCGGTCTCCGACGAGCCGTAGCCGTCGGTGAGGGTGATCGTCGGCAGCAGCCTCAGGGCCCGGGCCCGGGTGGAAGGGGTGAGCGGCGCCCCGCCCGAGCCGATGGCCAGGAGCGACGAAGCGTCGAACGGACCTTCGTTCTCCCAGGCGTCGAGCATCGGCTTGAGCACGGCGTCGCCCACCACACTGATCGTGTTGATGCCCTCGCGCTCGATGGTGCGCCACACCTCGGCGGGGTCGAGGCTGCCCTCCATCAGTACGTTCTTGCCACCGCAGAGCAGCCAGCCGAGCACCGTCCACTGGCCGGCGGCGTGCATGAGCGGCGCGACCGGCTGGAACACGAAGCCGGGGATGATGCGGTCGATGATCTGAGCCGGCTCGGTGATCGGGCCGAGCATGCGCATCGGGTCGCCACCGCCGATGCACGAGTAGAGCGCATCCTCGTGGCGCCACACGACGCCCTTGGGCATGCCGGTCGTCCCGCCGGTGTAGATGACGTAGAGGTCATCACCCGAGCGGGGCCCGAACCCCCGCTGCGGTGAGCCCGCGACCAACGCCGCGGCGTAAGCCTCCACGTGGAGGGCTGTTGCTTCGAGCGAGGCGGGGTCGCCGTCGGTGGCGTCGTCGACGACGAGGGCCCAGCGCAGGTCGGGCAGGGCGGGGGTGACCTGGGGCAAACGGTCGGTGAACCCCCGGTCGACGAGGATGCCCACGACGCCGGCGTCGGCGAAGAGGTAGGCCAACTCTTCGGCCACGTAGCGGTAGTTCACGTTGATGGGAACGGCCCGGATCTTGAAGCAGGCGAGAAAGGCCTCGACCCACTCCACCGAGTTGGTGAGGTAGAGGCCGACGTGGTCGCCCGGCCGCACCTGCTGTTCGAGCATCCAGTGGGCGAGACGGTTGGCGTTCTCCTCGAGCTCGGCGTAGGTGCGCCGATCGGTGCCGCACACGAGCGCCTCCCGCTCGGGGACGCGCTCGGTCACGGCCTCCCAGAGGTCGGCGAAGTTGAACGTGTCGGGCACGGTGGCCATGGTCTCCCCCTGGTCGGCGCGGCCCAACCGTCCATGACGGCCACCGCGACATGTGGGCGGGACTCTACTTCGGGGGGCCGCACCACCGGCCGGCGAGGCGACCTCAACGGTCGCGGGACCAGGCCGCCACCGGGCCGGCCAGCTCCACGAGGGCGCGGGTGCCGCTGAGGTCGACGGGCACGGCCAACCGGTGCACCCCACCGGCGGTAAGGGCGGCGGCCAGCCGGGGGGTGTGCTCGTCGGGGGACGCCCACGAGGCGTCGGCCCCCCACACCTCGACGACGAGAGGCAGCTCGAGGTCGGCGGCGAGGGTGAGCACAGCATCGGTGAGCGGATCGACCGGCGCCGTGGTGACGGCCAGGGCCGGGCGTCCGGACAGCGCTTCCACGAAAGCTGCCGCAGCGGCGAACCCCGGTGCCGGTCGGGCCGGCACAACGACGCGGGCAGTGGTCGAGGCCAGACCCCGCGCCAGCCACAGTCCGGCGGGGCCGGCGTCGGCGGCGACGACCCCACCATCGGCGACCGCCGAGAGGACCTCGGTCGTCGCCCGGACCGCGCTCATCGGGAGGGTGGGGTCGGGTGGGCCGTCGACCAGTTCAGCGAGCTGTCGAGTGAGCGGGGAGCCCGCCGACCTCTCGTCGGGGTCGGGCCAGTGGCGGGCCATCAGCCCGAGGTGCCACGGCTCCACGTCGAGAACCTGGGCGCCGTCGGGCAGCAGGTCGACGGCCTCGGCCGGGTCGACCCCGGCGGCGATCACCAGCTCGGCGCCGGCCAGGCCGGAGCGAGTGGTGTCATCGGCTTGCAGGCCCACGACGCCACACCAGGCGGGGTCGTCGACGGCCAGGACTCCGACCGCCCCGAGCGTGGCCACGACACCGGCCCCGGTGCGGCGGGCCGCCTCGGCCACGGCGTCGGACTGACCAGCGCGGGCCACGCCCGGTCCGACGAGCAGCATCGTGGCGAAGTCGGCCAGCGTCGGCGACAGGGTGAGGAGCTGATCCGAGGCTGCGTCGAGGGCCACCGGCTCGAGTCCGTCGGGGGCCGGCGCGAAGAAGTCGACGAACAGGTCGTACTCGGCGGTGGCGTGGACCTCCCCGAGGGTCCAGCCGGCCAGCGTCGCGGGGACCGACACCACGTCGAAGACCTCGTGCACCTCGACACGCTCACCCGGTTGGGACGACAGGCGCAGGCGGCGACCGTCGAGGAACGCCACCCCGGGACCCGCGCCCACCCCTCGGGCCAGGCGCCCATCGGCATCAGCCAGGATGGACGCCAACTCGGCTGTGGGGACGGCGACCTCGTCGAGCCCGGCCAGGGCCGGCATCTCGCTGCCGGGGGCGCGGAAAACCCGCCGGGCTCCTTGGGCCAGCAGGCAGTGGGCGACGAGATCGGCGACGGTGGCGGTGGCGGTCACCGCGTCAGTATCCCCCGCCGCCCCGACCTGACCCTCCGCTGAACGCCGGCGCGCCGGCAGCACCGCGTGTGTCGGGAGTCACGGGTACGGTTGTCACTCAGGTTCGGTATCGCCGAACCCAGGGAGACCAGACGATGGACGCACGTAAGATCGGTTTGGCCATGGTCGTCGGCGGGGCCATCGCGCAGGTCAGCGGGCTGGCCATCGACGCCTGGCTGCACGCGTCCGAAAACCTCGGCGCCGACAGGGCTCTCAACCTCGAGAACCTCGGCCACGTGCTCTTCGTCGGCGGCCTGGTGAGCGTGGTGCTCGGCGCAGCGCTGGCCCTCGCCGGGCCCCGTCTGTACCGCAGCACCGAGGCCGGGCCCGGGGTGAGGATGATCCAGTTCGGCGCTCCGGCCGCGGCGGCGTTGCTGGTGGTGGCCGGGTTGGTCGGTGCCAGCACGGCGAGCCTCACCGGCTCGCCCACGGCGTCGGCCGGGGTCGCCGTCGGCGGCGAGGGCGACGGCCACGACCACGCACACACGGCGGCCGACAGCCCGGCGCGCTGCGACCTCGGCTTCAACTCCGCCAGCTACTACCGCGAGGCCGTCGATGCCGGCATCGACCTCGACGCCGGCAGCCACGACCACTCCCCCGACGCGACCCCCGCTCCTTCCGGAACGGGCACCGGCGAGACGGCCGCGGCACCCGCCCCTACCACCGCCGCGGCGGGTGGTGGCGCTCACGCCGAGCACAAGGGCCCCCAGTCCTGGGCACCGATGACCGAACTCCGCCAGTGCGAAACCCTCCGGGGCGAGATCGACCAGGCCCGGACCGTGGCGGCCCGGTACCCCACCCCGGTGGAAGCCAAGGCTGCGGGGTACGTGATGGTCACCACCTACATCCCCGACATCGCCTCGCACTGGATGAACTTCAGCTACGTCGACCAGACCTTCGAGATCGACAAGCCGGAGATGCTGCTCTACGACGGCACCGGTGACGACGCCACGATGGTGGGCCTCAGCTATTACCTGATGAGCAGCAATGGACAGGCCCCAACGGTGGGTTTCACCGGCGGCAACGTGGAGTATCACCAGCACATCGGGCTGTGCGTGAAGGGCACGCTGGTCGTCGGGGGCTCGAGCACCACCGCCGAGGACTGCGCCGCCCGGGGCGGAAGGAAGAACGGCGGCACGGACGCGTGGATGTCGCACGCCTGGGTGGTGCCCGGGTGCGAGAGCCCATGGGGCATCTTCAGCGCCTCGAACCCCAAGCTCACCCCCGAGCTGGGCCAGGCATCGGGCCAGGGCACCCCGTGCAGCGGATCGGGCCAGACCTACGACGACACGCCGGGCCTTCCCGCGACGCTGGCCTCGCTGGTCCCCAACGCGCCACCGACCTGAGATCGCCGGGCCCACGGTGGCACCGGGCGCCCACGACGTGAGGCCACCAGCCGGCCGCCGCACCTCAGCCGGCAGCGTCGAGCGGTCAACCTCGCAACGTCAGCAGCGCGGCGATGCGGTCGTAGCGGGCGTCGGTGTCGCCGGCGATGCGACCGACCCAGCGGAGCACTTCGGCGGTGTCGACGGAAGTGCCGGCGTCGAGCATGGTGGTGATGTCGACCCAGTCCTTGGGGCGGTCGAACACCGCCTTGCAGACGGCAAGGTGCTCGGCCGAGAGCACCCGGATCGTGGTCTCGGCGAAGGGCACCTCGACAGCACCACGACGGGCGGCGTCGTGGAACGGGTCGTAGGCGAAGAACAGGTCGATCGGCGTGCGATCCCACATCACCCGCACCTGCCCGTCGCGTTCGGCGGCGGCAAGGGCGTCGGTGGTGTCGACTCCGACGGCGGCGAGGGGATCGAGCACCTCGGCGGCCCGTTCGGCCGGCACGAAGACGTTGAGGTCGATGTCGACGGTGGCCCGGGGTTCGGCGTGGTAGGCGAGGGCCAGGGCGCCTCCGAAGGCATGGGGGACGGCGGTGAGGGCCTCGTGGATCGCCACCACCTTGTCGGGGAGTGACAGGACGGTCACGTGGAGGCGATACGAGGGAAGGCGAGGGCCGGACGCGGCCGCGTGGGGATGGCGTCGGCCAGCAGGAGGACGTCCACGAGGCGCGCCGCGTGCTCGGCGGGGGTGTTCGCCGGTGGAACAGCCAGTGGTTCCGCGGCGAGGCGGAGCTCGAGGCGCTCGCCAGTGGCAGCGACGAGGCGGCGCAGGGTGTTGGTGGTGGGGTCGCGCCGGCCGTGCTCGTAGGCCGAGATCACCGGCTGGCTGGTGCCGGCCCGCGCCGCCAGCGTGGCCTGACTCAATCCCTGTCGTCGCCGGGCCCACCGGATGAGCTCCTTCGCTTCCACACCGGCAGTCTACCCGTACATATCGTTTTGTCTATGCCGTCGCCGGTAGCAGGAGCTGTCGACCTCGGCCGATTCGCCTGACCTCATGGGGCGGATGCCGGAAGGGCCCACCTCGGAACGCCCATCCGCCCGCCTGATCCTCGGTGGATGGGCAATCCAGACGTTCGGACGGACATTGCTCGAGCCCTAAGGCATCCAGCGGTAACGGGTCCAGCCGTCGACGGGGCGGGCGCCCAGGCGTTCGTAGAAGGCGATCGACGGGGCATTCCAGTCGAGCACGGTCCACTCGACCCGACCGGCGGTGAGGGTCCGGAGGTGCAGCAACAACGCCGAGCCGTGCCCGCCCCCACGATGCTCGGGGCGCACGAACAGGTCCTCGAGCCAGATGCCCGGAAGGCCGAGGAACGTCGAGAAGGTGCGGAACCAAAGAGCCATCCCCACCACCTCACCGTCGTCGGTCGCGGCCAGCAGCACGTGTGCGGCCGGATCCGGTCCGAAGAGGTGGCGGTCGAGCTGGTCGATCGTCCAGACCACCTCGTCGGTCATCTTCTCGTACTCGGCCAGCTCGCAGATCAACGCGGCGATCCCGGCCAGGTCATCCTGCGTCGCAGCCCGAATCATCGATCGGGCACCTGGTTCAGTCGCCGAGAACGAAGTGGCCGACGCGACGGCGGTGCCAGGCGGCGTCACCCCACGAGGCGGCCAGCGCCCACACCCGCTTGAGCCACATGTGCACGTCGTACTCCACGGTGTAGGCGATGGCGCCGTGGCACTGCAGCGCCTTGGCTGCCACCACGAGTGCGGCATCGGAAGCCATGCACTTGGCCATCGACACGTCACGCGACGCGGTGGGCAGGCCGTTGGCCATCGAATAGGCGGCGTTGGCCACCACCGGACGGGCGAACGACAGCTGGAGCTCGGCATCGGCCAGGTGGTGCTTCACCGCCTGGAACGACCCGATGGGCACACCGAACTGGCGGCGGGAGATCACATAGTCGACGGTGGTGGCCAGCAGGTTCTCAGCCAGGCCCAGCAGCAACGCCGAGGCGGCCAGCGCGCCCCGGTCGAAGGCCCGGTCGGCCGCCGCCCGACCGTCCTCACCGTCGACGATCAGTTCCTCGTCGGCGACGTCCCATTCGGCGGAGAAGAGCCGACGAGCCCCGTCGAGCGACGTCTCGGGCGTGAGGCGCAGGCGCTCGGCGGCCACCGCCACGATCCGGTCTTCGCTCTGGGCCAACAGCAGATCGGCGACGTGGGCATCGGCCACGAACGGTTGCCCCGCCAACTGTACGGTGAGCACGGCGTCGCCTTCGACCACCTTGGGCAGCCACGCCTCGGCCAGGGCCGCCGGTGCCGACTCGGCCAACAGCGGCGCGGCGACGGCGGTGGTCTCGAGCAGCGGTCCCGGGAAGGCCACCCGGCCGGCTTCGGTGAGGATCGGGAGCAGGTCGAGCTCGCCGAGCCCGAAACCACCGAAAGGCTCCGGCACGGTGAGGCCGACGACGCCCATCTCGGCCAGCGCCGACCACAGCTCAGGGCTACGACCGGTCTCGTCGGCCCAGGCCCAGCGCACGGCCTCGGGTGAGCACTCCTTGGCCAGCATGTCGGCCACGGTGTCGCGGAACAGCAACTGATCGTCGGTGAAAGCGAAGCGCACGGGTCCTACTTCCGGGGCAGGCCGAGCACGCGCTCGGCGACGACGTTGCGTTGGATCTCGTTGGTGCCCGCGTAGATCGGGCCGGACAACGAGAACTCGAAACCCTTCATCCAGCCGCCGCCGTCCACCGAGCCCGGCGAACCGTCGACCAACTCGGCGGTGGGTCCGAGCAGGCGCAGGGCGGTGGTGTGCAGGCGCACGTCGAGTTCGGACCAGAAGATCTTGGTGAGGCTGGACCGGGCGCCCTGCGAGTTGCCCTCCGCCACGGCGGTGACGTCGGCCAGGGTCGCCAGGCGGTAGGCCTCGGCCTCCATCCACGACTGGGTGACGTCGTCGCGCAAGCTCAGGTCCGCCGCCGCGACGGCGGTCGGATCGCCGGTAGCGGCCAGAGCGGCACGGCGCCGGTAGAGGTCGATCAACCGGTCGGCGGCGGCGCAGAACCGGCCGGGCGAGCGCAGGGTGAGGCCCCGCTCCGTCGACGTGGTGGCCATGGCCACACCCCACCCCTGGTCGACCTCCCCCAGAACGAGGTCGTCGGCCACGAAGACGTCGTCGAAGAACACCTCGGCGAAGCCCTCGTCACCATCGAGGCGACCCACGCCGCGAACGGTGACCCCCTCGGCGTCGAGAGGCACCATCAGATAGGTCATCCCCCGGTGCCGTTCGGCTTCGGGATCGGTGCGAAACAGCCCGAACAACCAGTTGCAGAAGGCGCCGCGAGTGGTCCAGGTCTTCTGGCCGGTGATGCGCCAGCCGCCGGCGGCGTCGTCGCGTACGGCCCGGCTCTTGATACCGGCGAGATCGGAGCCGGCGTCGGGCTCGCTCCATCCCTGGCACCAGAGGTCGTCGGCCGCGGCCATGGCGGGGAGGAAGCGGGCCCGCTGGGCGTCGGTGCCGAACTCGAACAGAGTCGGGGCCAGCAGGAAGATCCCGTTCTGGGTCACCCGCTGCGGGGCGCCGGTGCGGTAGTACTCCTCTTCGAAGATCAACCACTCCCACACCGAGGCGCCACGACCGCCGTACTCCTCCGGCCAGGACACCACCGACCAGCGGTCGGCGGCCAGCTTCTTCTCCCACTCGAGATGGAGGGCGAACCCCTCGGCGGTGTCTCCCGACGGCAGATCGTGGGGCACGTTGGCCTCCAGCCACTCCCGGGCCTCGGCCCGGAAGGCCTCTTCGGCCTCGGTGAAGTTCAGGTCCATGAGGGCTCCGCAGGGTCCGGCGAGCGCCGCTCCCCGGCGGGAACGCACCTGGTGATCGTAGGGCACCATCTGACGGGTCGTCAGTTCCAGGCGGACCCCGATCCGGGCTCCCGAACCCCGTCATCGGTCACAACCTGACGGGTCGTCAGGTTTTCTCCTACACTGACCGTCACCGGGGCCGAGGCGCTCCCGGTTCCGCCCTCGCCCGCAGGAGACCCGATGACGCTGACCGCTCCGGACCCCACCGAGACCGCCACCGAACGGGTCATCCCCCGGTTCGTGAGCGTCGACGACCACATCATCGAACCGCCCCGGGTGTGGCAGGACCGTTTGCCGGCCAAGTACAAGGCGATCGGCCCCCGCGTCGAACGGCTTCGCGTGGCCAACCTCCAGTTCAACGGCATGCAGTACAGCTTCGACATCGTTGATGACAGCTCCGACGAAGGGAAGTTCGCCGACTTCTGGTGCTACGAGGACCTCAAGATACCCATGCGACGCATCATCGCCGCCGTGGGCTTCCCCCCCGAGGAACGCACCCTGCTCCCCGTCACCTACGACGAGATGCGCAAGGGCTGCTGGGACCAGACCGCCCGCCTCGCCGACATGGACGCCAACCACACCGAGGCGTCGCTGTGCTTCCCCACCTTCCCCCGCTTCTGCGGCCAGACCTTCCTCGAGGCCAAGGACCGCGAGCTGGCCCTGCTGTGCGTGCAGGCCTACAACGACTGGATGGTCGAGGAGTGGTGCGGTGGCGCCGGCGCTGGTCGCCTCGTCCCCCTCGTCATCATCCCGCTGTGGGACGCCCGGCTCGCCGCCGCCGAGATCCACCGCAACGCCGCTCGCGGCGTGCGCGCCGTGTGCTTCAGCGAGATCCCGTCCTTCCTCGACCTGCCCAGCATCCACTCCGGCGAATGGGAGCCCTTCTTCCAGGCCTGCGCCGAGACCAACACGGTCATCAACATGCACATCGGCTCGTCGTCGCGGATGCCGGCCACGTCACCCGACGCCCCCGCCGGCGTGCAGGCCACCCTCAGCTTCAACCACGCCATGGGCTCACTGGCCGACTGGCTGTACTCCGGCATCCTGGTGCGTCATCCCACCCTGAAGCTGGCCTACTCCGAGGGCCAGATGGGCTGGATCCCCTACGCCCTGGAGCGGGCCGACAGCGTGTGGCGCGAGTTCCGGGGCTGGGCCTTCGACAAGGAAGCCGTGCCCGAGCCGCCGTCGTTCTACTTCCGGCGCCAGGTGTACGCGTGCTTCTTCCGCGACAACTTCGGCCTGAAGAACCTGCACGACATCGGCGTCGACAACGTCACTTTCGAGACCGACTACCCGCACTCCGACTCGACCTGGCCCGACACCAAGGACATCTTCACCGACATGGTGCGCGACCTGCCCGACGAGGACGTCTACAAGATCGCCCGCGGCAACGCCATCGGCATGCTCGGCCTCGACCTCGACTGAGGCGACCGGCCCGCGGGTACCGTGAGCCGATGGCCCGCCGCTCCCGAACGACACCGAAGAAGCGACGGCGCGGCGTGCTTCGTCACTACCACCGACCGATCTGGCGGGACCGTCTCTTCTGGCTCGTCGCCATCCCATCGGTGCTGGCCACCACCCTGGCCGTCGGGGCGCTGTTGGGCGTCGCCGGCGAGCCCGACTCACCGGTCGGGTGGATCCGGCCCGTGCTCCTCGGGGTGATCGTGCTGATGTTGTCGTTTCGGATGCTGGGCGCCGGGGTCACCACTTCACGCCACTTCCAACGGGGCCTGGGCGAGGGCTCCGCCCCGCGACCGAACGACCTCGAGGCCAAGGGCCGCGCCGCGGGAGCCGTCGTCGGCAAGGCCGTGCGCGCCGCTCGCAGGCCCATCACGGCGACGTCGAAGCCCGGTCCCGAACCGGCCGGTCCCGAACCGAAGCCCGCGCCCGCACCAGCCGCCGATCCCACCCCGAAGATCACCGTCGACAACGCCGCCCGCAGCGTCGGCAGCATGGTCGGTCGGCGGCTCTCCGAGCGTCGCAAACGCTGATCGGCCCCCGCCGCCCGCGGCATGGGTGAAGGCGCGCCGGAGCTGGCCGGCGAGAAGGAACCATGGCCGCCCGTCCCCTCGACCCCACCACCTACCGCGTCGCCCCCGGCACCAAGATGAAGCTCCCGGATCGGCCGACCGGCACCACCGACGGCTTCGACGGCGGCAAGGAGGAGGCTGCGGCACTCCTCCCCGAACTGAACCAGCGCCTGGGCGATCTGCAACAGATGCTCTACGCCGAGGGCAAGCACAAGATGTTGGTGGTGCTCCAGGGCATGGATACGTCGGGCAAGGACGGCACCATCAAGCACGTCTTTCGCGCCATCAACCCGCTCGGGGTGAAGGTGGCCAACTTCAAGCGCCCCAACAACGAGGAGTTGGCCCACGACTATCTGTGGCGGGTGCACGAGCACACCCCTCGCGACGGGCGGCTGGTGATCTTCAACCGCAGCCACTACGAGGACGCCATCGAGGCCACGTCGACCCTCGATGCGCCCTGGTACGTGATCCCCGCCGACCGCAAGTGGTACCGCAACCTGGTGGTGTCGGGCATCCTGATCGACGCCCTCGAACACCTGAACATGCGCTACCCCGAACCGATCGCCGGCCTCGAGAACATCCGCATCGACGACTGAGTCGCTGGCCGGGGGCTCAGGCGGCGTTGCCCGTGGCCACCAGGCGGGCGTGGGCCCGGCGCAGGCCGGCCTCGGCTTCCACGTCGTCACCCTTGGCCAGAGCGGCTTCGGCTGCTTCCTTGGCCCGACGGGCCCGATCCACGTCGATGCTGCCCGACAGCTCGGCCAGGTTAGACAGCACCTTCACCTTGTCGTCGCTGACCTCGACGAACCCACCGTGCACTGCCGCCAGTTCGGTGGAGCCGTCGACCAGGGCGATCTCGAGGGTCCAGGTCTCGAGCGCCCCCACGAACGGCGAGTGACCGGGGAGGAAGGCGATGTCGCCCCCACCCACCGTGCGGGCGCGCACCATGGTGGCCTCGCCCTCGAACAACGTGCGCTCGGGCGACACGAGCTCGACCTGCAACGGCATCAGGCGTTGGCCTCGAGCTCACGGGCCTTGGCGCGGGCGGCGTCGGCGTCGCCCACGTTCAGGAAGGCCTGCTCCGGAAGGTCGTCGAGCTCGCCCTCGATCAGCTGGGTGAAGGAGTCGACCGTCTCCTCGACGGGCACGAAGATGCCAGGAATGCCGGTGAAGACCTCGGCCACGAAGAACGGTTGCGACAGAAACCGCTGCACCTTGCGGGCCCGGTTCACGATGAGGCGGTCCTCCTCGGAGAGCTCGTCGAGACCGAGGATGGCGATGATGTCCTGGAGTTCCTTGTAACGCTGGAGCACCTCCTGCACCCGACGGGCCACGTCGTAGTGACGCTGGCCGACGATCTCGGGGGTGAGGATGCTCGACGTGGAAGCCAGCGGATCGACCGCGGGATAGATGCCGAGGGACGCGATGTTCCGAGACAGCTCGGTGGTGGCATCGAGGTGGGTGAAGGTGGTGAACGGTGCCGGGTCGGTGTAGTCATCAGCGGGCACGTACACGGCCTGCAGGGAGGTGATGGACCGACCCCGGGTGGAGGTGATGCGCTCCTGCAGCTCGCCCATCTCGTCGGCGAGGGTGGGCTGGTAGCCCACCGCCGACGGCATACGCCCGAGGAGGGTGGACACCTCCGAACCGGCCTGCACGAACCGGAAGATGTTGTCGACGAACAGCAACACGTCCTGGTTCTGCACGTCGCGGAAATACTCGGCCATGGTGAGCGCCGACAGGGCGACACGGAGGCGCACGCCCGGCGGCTCGTCCATCTGGCCGTAGACGAGCGCCGTCTTGTCGATGACGCCGGACTCCTGCATCTCGATCCAGAGGTCGGTGCCCTCCCGGGTGCGCTCGCCCACCCCGGCGAACACCGACACACCACCGTGCTGGGAGGCGACCCGGTTGATCATCTCCTGGATGAGCACGGTCTTGCCGACGCCGGCACCACCGAACAGGCCGATCTTGCCGCCGGCCAGGTAGGGGGTGAGCAGGTCGATGACCTTGATGCCCGTGGGGAAGACGTTGGACTTCGGCTCGAGCGTGTCGAACGCCGGCGGCTCGCGGTGGATCTCCCAGCGCTCCACGTTCTCGTCGGTGAGTGGGGAGTCGAGGGGCTCACCGATCACGTTGAACACATGGCCGAGAACCGCGGTGCCCACGGGCACGGTGATGCCCTGGCCGGTGTTGCGCACGGCGGTACCCCGGGTGAGCCCGTCGGTGGGCTTCATGGTGACGACGCGCACCCGACTGTCGCCGATCTGCTGGGCCACCTCGGCCACCACGGTGACGGGGGTGCCGTCGACATTGACGGTGAGCTCGAGGGCGAAGTTGATCTCGGGAAGGTGGCCGCGAGGGAACTCGACGTCGACCACGGGGCCGGCGATGGCCACGACACGGCCATCCTTCAGCTCACGGAGGTTCTCGGTAACGGTCATCGGCGTGGTGTCTCCTGTACTCGCGTCGCTCAGTGGAGCGTCGCCGACTGGTCGAGCCGGTCGAGGTGGGTGGGGAACATGTGGTCGGGATTCAGCCCCGACGGCAGCAACTCTTGAGGATCACGCTTGTCGGCCTTGAGGGCCTCGGCGCCGCTGACGATCTCCATGATCTCGGTGGTGATGGAGTCCTGGCGGGCGCGGTTCATGACCCGGGTGAGATTGGTCTTGAGGTCATCGGCGTTGTCGGTGGCGGCCTTCATGGCCCGCTGACGGGCGGCGTGCTCGGACGCCGATGCATCGAGCATGGCCGAGTAGATCCGCGCCTCGACGTAGCGGGGGAGCAACTCGTCGAGGATGACCGTGGGGTTCGGCTCGTACTCGAGATCGGGGGCAGGTCCCTCCACCTCGGACGCGTCGATCTGCAACGGCAGGAAGCGGCGGATGACGGCCTGCTGGTTGCCGGAGGAGAGGAATCGCCAGTACACGAGGTCGACCTCACGGAACTCGCCGGCCTCGAACCGCCGGCGCACGGCGGTGGCCACGGCGCGAGCCTGGTCGTAGTTGGGTTGGTCGGTGACCCCGAGAAAGGTCTCCTCGATCTTGTAGCCCCGGAACTTGAAGTAGGTCTGGGCCTTCTTGCCGACCACGAACAGGGCGTAGTCGAGGCCCTCGGCCCGCCGGTCGATCAGCTCGCGCTCGGTGTTGCGGATCATGGTGGAGTTGTAGGCGCCGCACAGCCCCCGATCGGAGGTGATGACCACCATCGCCGTGGTGCGGGCCTCGTCGTAGGAGCGCAGCAGCGCGCTCTCACGCGCCGCCCCCGCGCGGACCAGGTCGAGGATGACCGCGGTGATCTCCTCGGCGTAGGGACGCGAGGAGGCGGCCCGCTCCTGGGCCTTCACCACGCGGGTGGCGGCGATCAGCTCCATGGCGCGCGTGATCTTCTTCGTGGACTCGACGCTCTTGATGCGCCGACGAAGAATCCGCTCCTGGCCTCCAGCCATGGATCAGGCCTCTCCCTCGCGTGTGACCTCGTGCTCGGTCAGCGTGGCCTCGGCCAGACCGCCGGCCTTGGTGAGGTCGGCATCGCCGAGGTTCTGGGCGTCGGGCATCGAACCACCGGCCGCCTCGTTGGCCGCGAACTCCTCGGTGAAGAGCTTCACCGCGTCGTCGAGGCCGGCGGGCATGTCGCCCGTGGTGCGGATCTCGTCGAGTAGAGCGCCGAAGCGGCCCCGCATGAAGTCGAGCAGATCGGTCTCGTAACGACGCACGTCGGAGACCTCGATGGCATCGAGGTAGCCGTTGGTGCCGGCGAAGATGACGACGACCTGCTCCTCGATCGGCATCGGCGAATTGAGGCCCTGCTTGAGCAGCTCGGTGAGGCGGTAGCCCCGCTCGAGCTGCGCCGCCGAGATCTTGTCGAGCTCGGAGCCGAAGGCGGCGAAGGCCTCGAGCTCGCGGAACTGGGCGAGGTCGAGCTTCAGGCTGCCGGAGACCTTCTTCATGGCCTTGATCTGGGCGGCGCCACCCACACGGGACACCGAGATGCCCACGTCGACGGCCGGACGCACACCGGACTTGAAGAGGTCGTCCTGCAGGTAGACCTGACCGTCGGTGATCGAGATCACGTTGGTCGGGATGTAGGCCGACACGTCGCCGGCCTTGGTCTCGATGACGGGCAGGGCGGTCATCGAACCAGCGCCGAGGTCGTCGGACAGCTTGGCCGCCCGCTCGAGCAACCGGCTGTGCAGGTAGAACACGTCGCCGGGGTAGGCCTCACGCCCCGGCGGGCGACGCAGCAACAGCGAGAGCTGCCGGTAGGCCTCGGCCTGCTTGGACAGGTCGTCGTACACGATGAGGCTGTGCTCGCCGTTGTCCATCCAGTGCATGCCCATGGCGCAGCCGCCGTAGGGGGCGAGGTACTTGAACGGCGCCGGATCGGAGGCCGGAGCCACTACGACGACGGTGTAGTCCATGGCGCCGTACTCGTGGAGCGTGCTCACGGTCTGGGCGACGGTCGAGGACTTCTGGCCGATGGCCACGTAGATGCACTTCACGCCCAGACCCTTCTGGTTCAGGATCGTGTCGATGCAGACGGTGGTCTTGCCGGTCTTGCGGTCGCCGATGATCAGCTCGCGCTGCCCCCGACCGATCGGCGTCATGGCGTCGATCGACTTGATGCCGGTCTGCATCGGCTCGTGCACCGGCTTGCGGCCGGTGATGCCGGGCGCCTGGATCTCCATGCGGCGCAGTTCGGCACCGACGATGGCGCCCTTGCCGTCGATGGGAACACCGAGGGCGTTCACCACCCGGCCGAGCAGTGCGTCGCCCACGGGAACCGAGAGGATGCGACCGGTGGCGCGCACCGGGCTGCCCTCCTCGACCGCCGCCGCAGACTCGCCGTCACCCAGGATGACGGCGCCGATCGAGTCCTCGTCGAGGTTGAGAGCGAGACCCACGGTGCCGCCCTCGAACTCGAGCAACTCGTTCACGCCCACGTCGGGCAGACCCGAGATGCGGGCGATGCCGTCGCCCACCTCGAGGACGCGCCCGACCTGGGTCGCCTCGAGCGAGGGCGAGAACCCCGACAGGTTCTTCTGGAGGGCAGCGGCGATGTCGCCGGTGTTGATGGTCAGTTCAGCCATGGACGTCTTCCTTCGAAGCGGTTCAGAACGACTCGCGGAGCTGGGACAGGCGTTGACGGACGGAACCGTCGATGACGGTGTCGCCGATCTGGGTGACGAGTCCACCCAGGACGTCGGGGTCGACGATCACGACGATGTCGACGTCCTTGCCGGTGTTGGTCTTGAGGGCCTCGGCCAGGCGGGCCTTCTGGTCGTCGGTGAGAGGCACGGCCGAGCGCACCTGAGCGATGACCCGGTTGCCCTGCGTCGAGGTCTTCTCGAGCAGGGCGTCGACGATCTCGGTGAGGTCGTGCACCCGACGGGTGGCGACCACGAGCGACACCAGGCCGATGGTGGTGGGGCTGGCCTTCTCGGCCAACACGTCCTCGACGATCTGTTGGCGGCGTTCCACTGGGAGGTGCGGGTCCGACAGCGCGTCGCGCAGCTCATCGGAGCCCTCGATGACCCGGGCGAAGCGGAACAGCTCGTCGACGATCTCGTTGGCGCCGCCCTCGGCATGGAGCACGTCGAGGAAGGCGTCGGCGTAGAACTGGATGCGGTTGCTCATGCGCGCGTACCGACCCTGGCGATGTACCCCTCGATGAGCTCGGTCTGGGTGGCCTCGTCGAGGTTGTTGGACACCACGGCCTCGGCCGCGCCCATGGCGAGCAACCCGATCTCGGCCTGGAGGTCGCTGGTGGCCTGGAACTTGGTGGCATCGATGTCGGCCAGCCCCCGGCGCCGTACGTCGTCGGCATCGGTGGAGGCCCGAGCGACGAGCTGGGTCTTGACCGTCTCTGAGGTCTCTCGGGCATCGCTCAGGATGCGGGCCCGTTCGTTGTCGGCGTCGGCGATGGACGCCTCCACCTGGGCCAGTTCGGCCTCGGCGTTGGCCCGCGCCTCGGCGGCGGTGTCGAGCTCGCCGGAGAGGCGTTCGATACGGCCGTTCCACATGCCCTTGATGGCCGGACCGCCCTTCCAGACGGTCAGGGCCATCACGATCAAGAACGCGGCCGTCCCCCAGAAGACCTCTTCGATCTTGTGGGGCAGGATCTGACCGTTCGGCTCGCCGACGGCGGCCAGTACCATTTCCGTGAACATCTGCGTCTCCTCTGGGGTCCGGCGCTAGTTCTGCGAGCCGGCGCGATTGACGTAGTCCTCGACGACCTGCACCTGAGCGGCCCGGTCGAGGGGCTTCTGCACGACGGCCTCGGCCGCACCGACGGCCAGGTCGGCGATGCTGCTCGTGAGCTCGGTGCGGGCCTGGGTCTTGGCCGCGGCGATCTCCTCGGTCGCGGCGGCGCGCTGGACTGCCACTTCGGCCTCGGCGGCGGTGACGGCCTCCCGGCGTTGCGCCTCACCCTGGGCCCGGCCCTCCTCGATGAGACGGATGGCCTCGGAGCGGGCGCCGGCCATGCCCGACTCGTACTGTTCGAGCTTGGAGACCCGTTCCGTCTCCGCGTGCCCTGCCGCCTGGTGGTCCTCGCGAACCTTGTCGTCGCGGGCGTTCATCACCTTCAGGACCGGGGGGAGCAGCACGAACTTCATGAGCGTCCAGAGCAGCAGGAAGAACACCGCCGCCCACAAGAACTCGCTGGCCACGGGAAGGATCGGGTTCTTGGTCTCCGCGACCGCTTCACCGGCTTCGGTGGCAGCGAGGATGACCGTGGAAAAAGCGACCACGAAGGGTCTCCCTTGACGACGTCGGGTGGTTGGGGGAAGAGGTGAACGGTGCGGTGCCAGCCGGGGCGCCGAAACGGCGACCGGGTGAGGCGGTCGAACCGGTCAGACGAACTTGATGAGGATGAAGACCACGAACCCGATCAGGGCCAGGGCTTCGGTGAAGGCGATGCCGAGGAACATGGTGGTACGCACCATGCCGGCGGCTTCGGGCTGGCGGGCCATGGCCTGCACGGACTGACCCACGAGGTAGCCGATGCCGATACCCGGACCGATGGTGGCCAGGCCGTAGGCGATGCCGGCCATGCCGGCGGCGCTGATGGCCTGCGCTTCGGCCTTGGAGGTGGCTTCGTAGGTGACCTGGGCGAGGATGCTCATTGGGTGTTGCTCTCCTGTTGCTAGGGGATGCGCCACCGGGAGCCGGTGACCGCAATGGGTTGCGACCGGGCGAGGAGCCCGAGGCGGGGATCTCAGTGTTCGGGATGCATGGCGCCGCCTATGTAGACCGCGGCGAGGATGGTGAAGATGTAGGCCTGGAGGAACGCCACCATGATCTCGAAGCCGGTGAGGGCCACGAGCATGGCGAACGAGAAGGGCAGCGCCAGCACCAGCGCACTGGCGACGAACAGGGTGATGCACAGCACGCTGAAGGTCACGAGCAGGATGTGCCCGGCCAGGATGTTGGCGAAGAGACGCACGGCGAGCGAGAAGGGCCGGACGATGAAGGTCGAGAGGATCTCGATCGGCACGACGACCACATAGAGGGCCTTCGGGACGCCCGGCGGGGCGACGGCGTTCCAGAAGTACTTCGGACCCTGGTGGCGCAGGCCGACGGCGATGAAGAACACGAAGGTCACCAGGGCCAGGAACGCAGGACCGGCCATACGGGCGTTGCCGGGCATGTGGAAACCGGGGATGACCGAGAAGAAGTTGCTGATCAGGATGTAGAAGAAGAGGCTCACCAGGAACGGCATGTAGCGGAGGCCGTCGGGGCCGATCGTCTGCATCACGATGCCGTCGCGGATGAAGGCGACCGACGACTCGGCCAGGTTCTGGGGGCCCTTGGGCACCATGGCCTTGCGGCGCGCCGCCAGGACGAAGAGCAGCGCCGTGACCAGTAGGGAGATGAGGTAGATGAGGCCGATCTTGTTGAGGCCCCACCACACGCCGTCGTCGCCGATGATGTTCGGCCACTCGACGAGCTGTTCGATGGTGGGGAACTCGAGAGCACCGAAGATCACTGGGAAGACGACTCCTTGGGCACGGGGCGTGACGAGGCGGTGGGCTTCAGCGCCGGATAGGCGAGAGAGGCGGAGATGTAGCGCATCTCCCACAGCAGAAGACCGAGATGGGTGCAGATGATGGTGATGCCGAACGGGACGAGCTCGATCCAGTCGGTGTCGCTGGCGACCCAGATGGCGAGGAAGATCAAGGTGAGCCGGATCAGGTAGCCGAACAGGGCGGCGAACATCATGAGCGCGGGCGAGATGCGGGCGGCTCCGGCGAGCAGAGCCGCGGCCAGCACGAAGTTGGCCACCACGATGAGCAGGCCGTAGGCGGTGGACAGGGCGCCGTCGACGCCCCAGATGAGTCCGAAGACGAGGATCAGTATCGGGCCGACCATGGCGGCACGCTTGACGAGATCGCGGGCGATCATGCCCTCGGGGGAGGGCCCATCGACCACGCCGGTGGGCTCGAAGATCACTTGGCCCACGGTCCGTTCGCCTCGTGTTCCTTCATCTCGGCGTCGTAGCTGAAGTAGATGCGGGCAACGGCGCCCAGGAGACCGAGGACCCCGAAGATGACGGTGAGCATCGGGACGGTACCGAAAAGACGATCGAGCCCGTAACCGATGAGCGCCAGAAGGGCCGGTGAGAGAGCGAGCTCCCATCCTCCAGCCTGCCGGTACATCTGTCGTGTGACTTCGCGCCGTTGCGAAACGTCCACCAACGTGGCCTGTCGTTCATCGCGACCCGGCCTCGAGAGCACGGATCGACGGGAGCGGGTACGGGCCTCGGGGCGAACCCCGAGGGCTTGTGAAGCGATTCGCAAACTAGTGGTGTCGATGCAACCGTGCAACTTCGCGCCGAGCACCAGGCCGGTCCCGGCGCCGGGGTGGGCGTGAATGGGGTCAGGGGTCCGGGGGGTCGCCGTCGGACCGATCCGGCGTCGGAGTCACCACCGGGCGATGAGCCACCGGCCCCACGACCGGCTGCTCGTCGAACTCGTCGTCGGCATCGGCGCCCTTCGCCCAGAAGCGCACACCGGGACGCAGCACCGTGTAGAGCGCCAGCAGGATGGCGGCGATCCCGATGGGGACGACACCATCACCTGAGCCCGTGTAGATCGGGTAGAGCACGAACCCCGAGAGCAACGCGGTCCACGCCCACAGGATGAACACGCTGCGCCGGTGCCCGTGTCCGAGGCGCATGAGGCGGTGGTGGAGGTGGCCCTTGTCGGCCGTCGAGATGCCGGTGCGGCTGCTGGCGCGACGGACGATGGCGAAGAGCGTGTCGATGATCGGCACCCCGAGGATCACCAACGGTATGAACAAGGGGGCATAGAAGAAGAACGACTGACCGCTGAACTGCTGGTCGACCCGACCACCGACCACCATCGTCGACGCGGCCAGCAACATGCCGAGGAGCAGCGCGCCCCCATCGCCCATGAAGATGCGGGCCGGGTGCACGTTGTGGGGCAGGAAGCCGAGGCATGCCCCGAGCACGATCACCGACAGCAGGGGCCCCAGGTTGCCGGGCGCCAACAGCCCCTGGTTACTGAGCTCGAGGGAGTAGAGGAAGAAGCTCCCGGCAGCAATGGCCACGATGCCGCCCGCCAACCCGTCGAGACCGTCGATGAAGTTGATGGCGTTGGCCATGCCGATCACCCACAGCACCGACAACAGGTAGGACCAGTCCGACGAGAGCACGAACACGCCGAGGAAGGGGACACGCAGCACGAGGATGGCGATACCCGAGATCACCAGCACCGTGGCCGGCAGCACCATGCCGGCCAGCTTGGCCGGGGCCGACACCTCGCGGAGGTCGTCGACCACCCCCACGGTGAGCATGATGACCGCCGCTATCACCAGGCCGATCGGTTCGGTGCTGCCGCTGAACACCGCGGAGAAGTCACCCAGGGCCCAGGCCACGGCCATCCCGACCAGCAACCCGAGCAACATGGCCACGCCGCCGAGCGTGGGCGTCGGGCGGGCATGGACGCGACGCTCGTCCGGCTTGACGACCGCACCGATGCGCACCGCCACCCGCCGCACCGCGAAGAGGGCGGCGAACGTGGTGACCGCCACGACGGCCAGCACCACGCCGTAGGCCGCGAGCTCAGGCACAGGTCACGGGCCAGTCCGTCAGGGGTAGGGGGTGAACTTGGAGCAGAGGTTGGCGACATCGTCACGGACCGCGACCAGCTCGGCGTCGTCGGTACGCCCCCGCAGGGCACGGGCGATCAACGCACCGATCTCGGCCATCTCCGGCTCGGTCATGCCCTGGGTGGTGACCGCAGGCGTGCCGATACGCACGCCGCTGGTGACGAAGGGAGAGCGCGGATCATCGGGCACGGTGTTCTTGTTGAGGGTGATCCCCGCCTGGTCGAGCACGTTCTGAGCCTCTTTGCCCGTGAGCTCGGCGTCGAACGACCGCAGGTCGACCAGCAACTGGTGGTTGTCGGTTCCCCCCGAGACCAGACGGAACCCCTCGCCCCCGAGCACCGCCGCCAGCGCTTGGGCGTTGCGCACGATCTGGTGGGCGTAAGTGCTGAACTCGGGCTGGCTGGCCTCACGGAAGGCCACGGCCTTGGCGGCGACAGCGTGCTCGAGCGGTCCGCCCTGCAGACCGGGGAAGATGGCCTTGTCGATGGCGGCGGCGTGCTCGGAACGGCTCAGGATGCAGCCGCCGCGAGGACCGCGCAACGTCTTGTGGGTGGTGAAGGTGACGACGTCGCAGTAGGGCACCGGGTTGGGGTGGGCCCCACCGGCGATGAGCCCGGCGATGTGGGCGGCGTCGAACATGAGCAGGGCGCCCACCTCGTCGGCGATGTCACGTAGGGGCGCCGGGTCGATGATCCGGGAGTAGGCGGTGGCGCCGGCAATGATCATTCTGGGCCGAGTGGTGACGGCCAACTCCCGCAGCGCCGCCACATCGATGCGCTCGTCGGAGGCGGACACGCCGTAGGAGACGAAGTTGTAGAACCGACCCGAGATGTTGACCGGCGAGCCATGGGTGAGATGACCGCCGTGATCGAGGCTGAGGCCCATCACTGTGTCGCCCGCCTCGAGCAGGGCCAGGTAGACGCCCAGGTTGGCGTTGGCACCTGAGTGCGGTTGCACGTTGGCGTGCTCGGCACCGAACAGGGCCTTCACCCGGTCACGGGCCAGGTCCTCGATGTCGTCGACCACGGCGTTTCCGCCGTAGTAGCGCTTGCCCGGATAGCCCTCGCTGTACTTGTTGGTGAGCACCGACCCGGTGGCCCGCATCACCGCCGGCGAAGTGAAGTTCTCGGAGGCGATGAGCTGCAACGACGTGTTCTGCCGCTCGACCTCGGCGTCGATCAGCGTGAACAGCTCGCGGTCATCGTCAGCGGGCCACATGGCAGAGCTCCTGGTTGGTTCGGCGCGCCGGTGGGGCACGGGGTCACGATCGGTCGGGGAGGGGGGCACTGCGGTCGGTGCCCACCGGAGACGGTTCGGAGGCGAGGGGTGAAAGGAGATCGGCCAGGGCCGAGGCCAGGAGGTCGAGTTCCCGAGCGGTGCGCGCGTACTGCGAACGGGTCCCGCCGACGGGGTCGGCGACGTCGTCGGCGGGGTCCGGCCTCAGGTAGGTGGCAGTCACCCTGTCGCGTCCGACCTCCGCGAGCCAGTCCGGCAGCGACTCCTCGCGTCGGATCGGCCCCACCCGGGTGCCTTCGCGTACGAGCTCCTTGAGGGTGAAGGTCCGGGGGAAGACGCTGGGAACCAGGCCGGCGACGTCGCGCACATGTCGGCGGGCCAGCGCCACGATCAGGTCGGCACGGCCGACGACCTCGGGGTCGAGGACCTGCGAACGGTGCGATCCGAGGGCCAAGCCGCGGGCCGCAGCCTCGCTCACCGAGTGGGCCGCCGCCGGATGACCGCCCTGCAACACCCCGGCCGATCGCACATGGGCGGTCACCCCTCGGGCGCGCAGCGCCGCGTCGAGCATCACCTCGAGAATCGGGGAGCGGCACACGTTTGCGGTGCAGACACAGAGCACGTCGATGAATCGATTGTAGGCCCGCACCCCTGGACCGTTACCGTCCGGCGGCATCGCCACGCCCGGGCTGCGATTGCGCCGCGGCCAGGAGGTCTCGATGGTCCCCTCACTCGATCCCCGCCTTCCCGTGCTGGTGGGCGCCGGGCAGATCGCCCACCACGGTGACGATCTGTACTCGGCTCCCGAGCCGGCCGCGCTCATGCTCAACGCTCTCCGCCTCGCCGAGAACGACAGCGACGGCTCGGGACTGCTCGCTGCGGCCGACGTCGTGGGCAGCGTCGGCCAGCTATCGTGGCGGTACCCGAACGTCGGGCGCCTCGTCGCCGACGGACTCGGTGCGACCCCCCGGCGGATCCTTCAGTCACGGATGGGCGGCAACCTGGCCGGCTCGATGCTCAACGCCATGGCCCGCGACATCCAGGCCGGGCGCGCCGACGTGGTGCTGCTGTGCGGGGCCGAAGCGTGGCGAACGAGGAACCGGGCCCGGGCCGCCGACGTGACACTCGGCTGGACCGAGCAGGACCCCGGCACGGCGGAGCCCGCGATGTACGGGCCCGCCACCCCGCTGAACTCCGACACCGAGAAAGCCCGTGGGGTGACCACGGCCACCCACATCTACGCGCTCTTCGACGTGGCCCTGCGCGCCCGGCTCGGCCTGACCGTCGGCGAGCACCGCCAACGGATCGGGGGCCTGTGGAGCGCCTTCTCCGCCGTCGCCGCCGAGAACCCCGATGCCTGGTCACCACAGCGGCTCGCCGTCTCGGAACTGGTCGAGCCCACACCGACCAACCGCATGATCGCCTTCCCTTACACCAAGCGGCTCTGCTCGAACAACCACGTCGACCAGGGAGCGGCGGTGATCCTGACCTCTGTCGGGGCCGCCGAGCGCCATGGCGTGCCCCGCGACCGTTGGGTCTTCCTGCACGCCGGCGCCGACGCCGTCGACCACTGGTACGTGTCGAACCGAGCGGACCTGTGCTCCTCTCCCGCCGTCCGGGTGGCCGGTCTCGAGGTGCTGGCCCTCGCCGGCATCGAGCCCCACGACCTCGCCCACGTCGACCTCTACTCGTGCTTCCCGTCGGCCGTGCAGATCGCCGCCCGCGAGCTGGGGCTCGTCGACCCCGACGCCACCAACGGCACGGGGTGGGGTGGCATCGGGGCCGCCGGACCGCTCACCGTCACGGGCGGCATGAACTTCGCCGGTGGACCGTGGAACAACTACCCGACCCACGGGCTGGCCACCATGATCGATGTCCTGCGCAACGAGCCCGACCGACCGGGGCTCTGCACCGCCAACGGGGGCTACACGACCGAGCACGCCCTCGTGGTGCTGTCCTCGCGACCACCAGCAGCCGGCGCCTTCCGACACGCCGAACCCCAGGCCGAGGTCGACGCCCTTCCTTCGGTCGCGTGCGACGACGGATTCGAGGGGTTGGTCAGGGTGGAGAGCGCCACCGTGGTGCACGACCGCCATGGCCCCGAACGGGCCATCGTCGCCGCCCGCACCCCGGCCGGTCAGCGCACCTGGTGCAGCTCGATCGAACCCGGGGCGATGATGGCCATCGAGACCACCGAGAGCGTGGGGCGAGCAGCCACACGCGACACCGAAGGCATCTTCCACTTCGTCTGATCGCCGAGCGGGGCTCGCCGCAGTTCAGCGAGCTCGTTTGGCCTTGCGACGATCAGCGAGGAGCTGCAACACCCGCTCCTCGGCCTTCGGCATCTCCTCGAGCAGCATCCGAAACCTTCGGGTGTCGAAGGCCACCAGGGTCATGGGCGTGTCGGCCACGACCGTGGCGACTCGCGGCAAGTGATCGACCAGCGCCATCTCCCCCACCATCGACCCCTCAGCGAGGGTTTCCACGTGGTCCTCGCCCACGTACACGCTGGCGTGACCGTCGAGGATCACGAAGCACTCCTGCCCGACCCGTCCCTGCTCCATGAGCACGGCGCCGCCCTCGGCCTCGACGTTCGGCCAGCTCGGCCACCCGGGCCAGATCCTCATCCGAGAACCCCTCGAAGAACTTGACGCCGCGCAGCTTGGTCACCGCGTCGACCGACTTGTTGCGCTTGCCGAACATCGAACCCCCCCCCCCCGCGACCTGCGGCCGCCGTCGACTGACACCCCCGTCAGCACTCCGTCGCGGTGATGATAGGCGCGTCGAGGTCGTAGCCTTCCTTGCGATGGTCTCCGAGCTGTTCGACCCCCACGCCTGGAGCCCCGTTCCCGGGTTCGACGGGCTCACCGACATCACCTACCACCGCAGCGTCGACCACGGCACGGTTCGGGTGGCGTTCAACCGACCCGAGGTCCGCAACGCCTTCCGGCCCCACACCGTCGACGAGCTGTACCGCGCCCTCGACCACGCCCGACAGTCGACCGATGTCGGCTGCGTGCTGCTCACCGGCAACGGGCCATCGCCCCGAGACGGGGGCTGGGCCTTCTGCTCGGGCGGCGACCAACGCATCCGAGGCCGGGACGGCTACCGCTACGCCGACGGTGAGACAGCCGAGACCATCGACCCGGGGCGATCGGGCCGCCTCCACATCCTCGAGGTGCAGCGCCTCATCCGGATGATGCCCAAGGTCGTGATCTGCGTCGTGCCGGGCTGGGCGGCCGGCGGCGGCCATTCGCTGCACGTGGTGTGCGACCTCACCCTGGCCAGCGCCGAGCACGCCCGGTTCAAGCAGACCGACGCCGACGTGGCCAGCTTCGACGGAGGCTTCGGCTCGGCCTATCTGGCCCGGCAGGTCGGGCAGAAGTTCGCTCGCGAGATCTTCTTCCTCGGTCGCGAGTACGACGCGGCCGCCGCCCACCGCATGGGCATGGTCAACGAAGTCGTGCCGCACGCCGAACTCGAGTCGGTCGCCCTCGAATGGGGGCGCTTGGTGAACGCCAAGAGCCCCACGGCCCAGCGGATGCTGAAGTTCTCGTTCAACCTCATCGACGACGGTCTCGTGGGACAGCAGGTGTTCGCCGGTGAGGCCACCCGGCTGGCGTACATGACCGACGAGGCCGCCGAGGGCCGCGACAGCTTCCTCGAGAAGCGCGACCCCGACTGGAGCGCTTTCCCCTGGCTCTATTGAGGTTCCCGGCCGGTCGGCCACCGAGCCGATCAATGATGAGGCGCCACAGAAGTCCGGCCGTTCGCTCACGTTCCGGGGGGTTTCTGACGACGTTGAGGGGTATGGCATCGTCGACCAAGGTGAAGTGCCCCAGCTGTGGGGCGAAGTCGGACTCCGCCGCGACCCGCTGCCGGGTCTGCGCAACCGACATCCGCCCGGGCGCCGAACAGCCCCTCACCCGCCCCGAACCAGGGGCCACCCAATTCCGCAGCGCCCGCCTCGCGGGGATCCTGATGATCGCCCTCGGGGGCATCATCGTGTTGCTCATCATCGCCCTCCTCACCGGTGCCGTGGAGGGACCGCGGTGGCTGACCAACGCCATCAACAAGGTCCCGTTCATCAGCCAGCAGGCCGACGACGGTTGGACGGCGTTCGAAGAACCGGGGGCATGATGGTCCGCCGAGATGCCGGTCGATCGGGTCCAGGGCACCGGCCCCTTCCCGGGTACCGTCAACGGTTCCGCCGATCAGTGGCTCTCGGTGCTCGGTGGGACCTCCACCATCCCCGACACCGAGCTGATCATCATCTGGACCACGGTGGCCTCCCCCCCGGTGAGAACATCAATGCCTCGCTCTCGACCACGGCCGAGCAGTGGGGCATTCAGCGCGGCGAGAAGGTGACCAAGAACGACGAGGCGACCTTCCGGGGTCTCCCCGCCCGTCGGGTCACCATCACCGGCCTCGAGCAGGGGAAGGACGACGCCACGATCGAGGCCCTGATGGCCCGGCGCCGCGACCAGCTCATCGTCGTCGTGAGCCGGTCCGTCTACGCCGACCACCCCCATTTCGCCCGGCTCGTGGGCAACTTCAACTTCCTATAGCTCGAGCTCAGACCCGGGCGACGAGGCAGCGGGGACGACCGGCGAGGTCGGGTTCGATGCGGCAGTTCGCGAACCCCGACTCGTGGGCGAGAGCCAGCACCCTCTCGGCCTGCGACGAACCCAGCTCCAGGACCAGCGCCCCACCGGGAGCCAGCCAACGAGGAGCATGGGCCACGAGGGTGCGTAGATCGTCGAGGCCGTCGGGTCCGGCGAACAACGCCGACGCCGGCTCCCATTCGAGCACGATCGCATCGATGTCGTCGTCGGTGGCGATGTAGGGCGGGTTGGAGACCACGACGTCGATCCCGCTGCGCAGCTCGGGGGGCAGCGCCGCGAACCAGTCGCCCGCGACGACGTTCACCCGGGTGGCGGGGCCACCCAGTCCGGCCAGGTTGGCCCGGGCCAGAGCCAGCGCATCGGGTGAGGTCTCGGTGAGCCACACCTCGAGGCCGGGCCGCTCGGCGGCGAGGGAGAGGCCGATGGCCCCCGATCCCGTACCCAGGTCGACCGCGCGCACCAACCGCCCAGCGGGAGCGGCGGCGCGACAGCGGTCGATCTCGGCGAGGGCATGCCCGACCACGACCTCGGTCTCAGGACGCGGGATGAGGGCCCGCCGATCCACCAGGAGCTCTATCGTGCGGAAGTCCCAGACGCCGAGCACGTACTGCAGCGGCTCGCCGATGAGACGGCGCTCGAGCATCTGGTCGAAGAACGCCACCTCGCGTCGGGTGGCGGGCCGGTCGAGGCCGAGCACCAGCTCCGCGCCGCCGAGGCCCGACGACCGCTCCACGAGACAACGGGCATCGAGCGCGGCCTGACCCGGATCGGGTCCCGATGTCTGGGCCAGCCGCCGTCCGGCCTCGGCCCGCAACATTCGCCATGACACCGTCGCTTCGGGCCGGTCGACGTCGGAGTGATCTCCCATGGCGGATCAGGCGTCGTGGTCGCCGAGTTGGGTGGCCCGCTCGGCGGCCACCAACGCGTCGACCACCTCGTCGAGTTCCCCGCCGAGCACCTTGTCGAGCTTGTAGAGGGTGAGCCCGATGCGATGGTCGGTGACGCGATTCTCCTTCACGTTGTACGTGCGCACCTTCTCGGACCGACCGCCCCCGCCCACCTGGGCCCGCCTCGCCCCCGACGCCTCGGCGGCCTGCCGTTCCTGCTCCTTCTTCAACAGGCGGCTGCGCAGCACCCGCATGGCCTTCTCTCGGTTCTGGATCTGGCTCTTCTCGTCCTGCATGGCCACCACGACGCCCGTGGGCAGGTGGGTGATCCGCACTGCGGAATCGGTGGTGTTGACCGACTGGCCACCGGGTCCGGACGAGCGGTAGACGTCGATGCGCAGGTCGTTGGGGTCGAGTTCGACGTCGACCTCCTCGGCCTCCGGCAGCACGGTGACGGTGGCCGACGACGTGTGGATCCGGCCCTGGCTCTCGGTGACGGGCACCCGCTGCACGCGATGAGGCCCGCCCTCGTGCTTCATGCGGCTCCACACACCGTCGCCGGCCACCCGGAAGGTGATGTCGCTGAAACCCCCGAGGTCGGACTCCTGGGCGTCCATGATCTCGAAACGCCAGTCCATCCGCCCCGCATAGCCCCGATACATCTCGAACAGGTCGCGAGCGAAAAGGTTGGCCTCCTCACCCCCCTCGGCACCGCGCACCTCGACGATCACGTTGCGACCGTCGTTGGGGTCCTTCGGCAGCAGCAGGACCTTGATCTCCTCGTCGAGACGGGCGATGGCGGCCTCGGCGGTGTCGATCTCGGCGCGCAGCATCTCGCGATCGTCGGCCCCGGCATCGGCCAGCATGTCGCGAGCGACGGCCAGGTCGTCGGTGGCCTGGCGCAACTCGCGGAGCCGACCCACCAGCTCACCGAGCTCGCGATAGCGCCGACTCAGCTCGCGGTAGCGGCGCTGGTCGGCCAGCACCTCGGGGTCGGCCAGCGAGGCCTCGATTTCGTCGAACTCCCGCTGCAGCCCGTCGAGCCGGTCGAGCATGGTCATGGGGTCGGCCCCGCGCCGGTGCCGCCACCCAGATCGGCCCGCCGCCAGTCGGCGGGGACCACCACGATCTCGGCGGGGATCGCGAGCATCGCCGCCAGTTGGCGGGTGACGCGGTGGTCGTCGCGCTCGGGGACCACGAGCACGAGCCGGGCGTCGGGGGCGTGGGCGAGACGGGCGTCGGCCGCGGCCGGCACCAGGTCGAGGTCGATGCCCACCGAGCAGGCCACCACCACCGACACGCCCGCAGCGTCGTGACCGACGGCGATGGCCGGCGCCACGTCCTTGACCCCGTCGCGCACCAAGGTGGGATCGGCCGGGGCGAGGCGCACCGCCCCCACGGCGGCCGGGTGCTCGAGAAGACGGGCCCGCAGCCAGCGCTCGGCGCCGAGACGACCGAGGGGATGGGCCTCGGCATCGGCCTGGCGGTGGCGACGGACCTTGTCGACGACCAGCGCCAGCGCGTCAGCGGCGGGCACCTGCCCGTGCACCATGGTGAAAGCGTCGCGGTCGTGGCGTCCCACCCCGACCTCGAGACGGGCCGAGGCCGGGCGCTCGTCGGTCGGTTCGTCGACCACGACCCGCGCCACTTCGAGCCCGAGGACCTCACCCCTGATCTGGCCGTGCTCGACGACGACCTCCACGTCGGCACTCGAGAGAAGAGCGACCATCCCCCGGGCCACCGCCGGCGGTTCGACGGGAACGGGTGAGGATGCGGGATCGACACGACGCACGGTGCGGCCCTCGACCACCCACACCACGGGCGCCGGCGCGAAGGCCGTGGCCCGGCGGGCCAGGACGGCCGCGACGTAGGGGTCGTCGACCAGCACGTCGACGGCAGAGAGCCCCTGACGGTCGGCCCACACCAGCACCCGTCCGAGCGATGAGGCGGGCTCGTCGGCCAGCAACACCCACCCTTCGGTGCCCCGGCGCACGGTCGCCCCGCCGGGGATGGTGCCGGGAACGAGCGCGACGTCGTGGCCGACGGCGGGCGCGCTGGTCGGCACCGTGGGCGAACCGGCGAGGGGGCCGACGAGAGCACTCAGCTTGGCGCCGAGGAGCCGCGAACGTTGCTCGGGATCGAGAGTGACGACGGGCCCCTGACGGCGGCCGGAAGCAGTCGTGCTACTTGGCGCGCCGGGTGCCGTAGCGCTTCTGGAACTTCTCGATGCGCCCACCGGTGTCGACCAGCTTCTGCTTGCCCGTGTAGAAGGGGTGGCACTCGTTGCAGAGCTCGGACGTGAGCTCGGCCTTGGTGGAGCGGGTCGTGAAGGTGTTGCCGCACGAGCACCGGACGCTGGCTTCGATGTAGTCGGGATGGATGTCGACCTTCATGGCGCTCTCCGCTTCGAAAAGAGTGGACTGACAAGTGTGCCGGGTCGGCGGCCGGATCGCAATCTCTCCGAGAGAGGTTCGGGGAGATCGGGGGATCAGGCCTTACCCAGCTCGTCGAGGAAGGCGTCGTTCGACTTGAACTCACCCAGGCGCTCGATCAGCATCTCGAGCCCGGCTCCCCCGCGGCCGGATTCTGCCGCCAGGCCACTCAGCACCCGCCGCAGCTTCCAGACTTTCTCCACCTGGGCCCGGTCGAACAGCAGTTCCTCGTGTCGGGTCGAGGACCCGTCGACGTCGATGGCCGGGAAGATCCGCCGCTCGGCCATGCGGCGGTCGAGGCGCAGCTCCATGTTGCCGGTGCCCTTGAACTCCTCGAAGATCACCTCGTCCATCCTCGATCCGGTCTCGACGAGGGCGGTGGCCAGGATGGTGAGCGAGCCGCCCTCCTCGATGTTGCGCGCCGCCCCGAAGAACTTCTTCGGGGGGTAGAGCGCGCCGGTGTCGATGCCACCGCTCATGACCCGACCGGTGGCCGGTGCAGCCAGGTTGTAGGCCCGGGCCAGACGGGTGATGCCGTCGAGGATGACGACGACGTCCTTGCCCTCCTCGACGCGACGCTTGGCCCGCTCGATCACCAGCTCGGCGATGGCGATGTGCTCCTCGGTGGGACGATCGAACGTGGACGCCACCACCTCGCCCTTCACCGACCGGCGCATGTCGGTGACCTCCTCGGGACGTTCGTCCACGAGCAGCACGATGAGCTCGACCTCGGGGTCGTTGGCCTCGATGGCCTTGGCGATCTGCTTCATGATCGTGGTCTTGCCGGCCTTGGGCGGCGACACGATCAGGCCGCGCTGGCCCTTGCCGATGGGGCAGATCAGGTCGATGATCCGCGACGTCATGTCGTACGGGCTGCCCACCCGCTCGAGGCGCAGGCGCTCGTCGGGGAACAGCGGCGTGAGATCGTCGAACCGGCGACGGCCCCGCGCCGCCTCGACATCGGCACCGTTCACGGCGTCGATGCGCAGCAGCGCCGGGTTCTTCTCGTTGCGGGTGGCGGGCCGGCTGGTGCCCTTGAGGTGATCCCCTCGGCGCAGGGCGAACTGCCTCGTCTGCTTGACCGACACGTAGACGTCGTCCTTGCCGGGCAGGTAGCCGTCGACCCGGATGAAGCCGTAGCCCTCGTCGCGCAGGTCGAGCAGACCCTCGACCTCGGCCGGCTCGACCGCCAGGGCCTCGTCCACCCGTTCGCCGCGCTCGACGCGCTCGCCGGGGGCGGCGGCGCCGTTGCGGTCACGGCCCCGGCGACGACGGCGACGACCGGGCTCGCCGTCCTCCCCAGGAGACTGCGAGCCTTCGGGCCGGCCAGACTCGACGGACGGCGATGGGGCGCCGGAACGAGTAGCGCCCGGAGCCGGACGGTCGGTCTCCACCGGTTCGGAGTCCGGCGTCGAGGCGACCTCGTCGAGGGTTTCGCCGGTGGCGGCCATGTCGGCGGTAAGGGTGGTGTCGGTTGCCCTTGCGGACTCGGCTTCGGTCTCGGTGGGGCCCTCGACCGATGGATCGGTCGCGGCCGGGCGGCGGGGCCGGCGGGTGCGGGCCGGCGCGGCCGCCGTGGTGGACTCGTCGGCCGCCGGAGCGGTGCCGGCGGGCGGGGCCCCTTCGCCACCACCGACGGGGCCACCCGCGGTCGTGACCCCGGTGAGCTGGAGGACCAGGTCGATGATGTCGGCCTTCTTGGCCCGCGATCCGGGCTTGCCACCCAGGGCGGTGGCGATGGTCATGAGCTCATCACGATCTTTGCGCTCGAGCGCCGATCGTTCGAGCTGCTGGGAATCCGCGCTCATTGGTCGAGACCTCGTTCGGGAGGGATGTGACCGGTGGCCACGAGAGGGCCGTCGGAATCGACGGCGGAAGGGGAGGGCCCGCCTCGGTGAGTGCCGGGGCCCCGGATCGCACGGTCGTGCCTCCGCACTGGAGGGCCGAGAGCCGGCGGACCGTCGCCAGCCGCTTGCTCCGAGAGCCCAGACTCGGGCCCGCGCACCAAACGACGGCCCGGCCAAGCTAGCGGGGCCCGGGGCGGGTCGACAAACGGCCGAGTCAGGAGTCGAGCCAGGAATCTTCGGGGTTGGTCATCCGGGCGGTGTCACACCGCCGCAGAACGGGCGCCAACACAGTTAGTGGTAAATCCCCGGCACCAACGGAACGCGTCGCCCGACGTCGCCCGACCGGACCCCTTCCCAAGGAGAGCAATCCATGAGCACGATCCGCTGGCGACCCCTCGTTGCCGCCTTCGCCCTTCTCGCCGCACTCGTCGTGGCGATCCCCCTCCTGGCAGCAGCCGGGCCAGCGCCGCCGACTCCCAAGTCTACGTCGTGCACGGGATCCCTGGGGTACCCGTCGACGTCTACGCCGGTGGCAACTTGGCCATCCCGGCCTTCCAGCCCCTCACCACCGCGGGTCCGCCCGCCACCGCCGCGGCCCGCGTCGATGCCGCCGTGATCACCCAGACCCTGGCCGTCCCGAGCGGCGCCAACGTGTCCGTGGTGGCCAACGTCGAGGGTGGAACGCCCAACCTCGAGGCCTTCGCCAACGACCTCAGCCCGGTGGTCGGGGGTCCGTCGCGGGTGACCGTGCGTCACACCGCCAACGCCCCGGCGGTCGACATCGCCGTCGACGGCACCGTCGCCATCCCCGGCCTGGCCCCCGGCACCGAGAACTCCGCCGTCCTTCCGGCCGGCACGTACGACTTCGCTGTCCAGGTCGGCGGCACCACCGTCATCCCCCTCGACGGCACCGTCATCCCCGCCGGCAAGAACGTGATCGCCTATGCCGTCGGCGACGCCACCGCTACGCCCTCCACCCTCACCGCCGTGGTGCAGGTGCTCGACGTCCCCGTCGAGATGGCACCGGTCATGGAAGCACCGGCTCCGGTGATGGCCAGCCCGAGGATGACCGGCTGATCATCGGTCCCACCCTCGCCGAGTCCCCCCGATCGGCGCTCATGGAGGCCCGGCCCTGTGGCCGGGCCTCCATCGCGTCCGGGCTGGTGTCGATGACCCATGGCCGATGGGCTCGGGTCCGGCCGAGGGTGACCGGGTTTCTCGGGTTCGGGATTGCGTACACCTGTTCGATTCTGGTAGGTTTTGCTTCTTACCTCTTCGGCGCTTCGGTGTCCTTCCAGTTCGCTTCTTCTGGTCGAGGTACACCGCGATGAACGTCGGGGAAACCACCACAACCTGCCCTGGAGACCGCCCGTCGGTGCTGATCGCCGGGGTGCTCGGCGTTTGTGGGGCAGCGTTCGGTCTCACCGAGGTGGGCGGCGGCGCCCGGTCACGGTCGTGACCGCGGAGCAGGGCCGGCGGTGTCGGCAGGCGGGGTGATCGATCTCGAGTGGGGCCGCCTCGACGCCGACGGGCTGCGAGATGCCGCCACCGGCCTGCAACGGGTGCTGTGCGCCGTCGAGCACCAGCAACGGCGGGGCGGGTGTTGACCCTCAATTAGCCACCTCACACAAAATTCTTGACAACCCCCGACGAACGCCGGGAGTTCAACGTCGACGGATCCCGCGACGCCGCCAACCCCGCGCTCACCCCCGACCAACGCCGCGCCGACGCGCTGCTCGCCCTGGCCTCGGCCACCATCACCGCCGACCACGACCCCGACCGCGCCACCATCGTGCTCATCGCCGACCTCGACACCATCGACGCCACCACCAGCGGCACCAGCACCGGCACGACAGGCACGACCGAACTCGACGACGGCACCCCATCCCCGTCGACACCGCCCACCGCCTGCTCTGCGACAGCCGCGTCCAAGTCATCGTCCAAGACCGAAACGGCATCGCCGTCGGAGTCGGCGCCACCTCACGCACCGTCAGCCCCGGCATGCGCCGCGTCGTCATGCGCCGAGACGGCCACTGCCGCTTCGAGTCCTGCACCGCCACCCGCTTCCTCCACGCCCACCACATCGACCCCTGGCCCGCGCCCACCGTGCTCGGAAACCTCGCCATGGTGTGCTTCGCCCACCACCACGCCGTCCACAAAGGCGGCTGGCAACTCCACGGCGACCCCAACCACGAGCTCCGCGCCACCCGCGGGCCCGTCACCGTCACCAGCACACCTCGCCACGCACCCCCACCCGAGATCAGTCCCCCACCAAGATCAACCGAACCCGCGCCACCCCCGGGCCAAGACAACGACGATCACACCGACCCCCACCCCTCGGGGCGCAGCGAAGCGCTGCCCCTGTGCGCCGACAGCGGGTGATCACCGATGCTTCGACTCGTCGACGCCGACCGACCGCAGGTTGGGCCGAGCCCGACGAGCACCGGCCCAACCACGCCACCCGGGCGACCCGCGACCCGGGCGAGACACGTCAGGCTGGCTCGGCCTCAGCGGATGCTGACGAGGCGGGACATCAGCTCGTGGCCGGGCACGATGGGGAGGTCGACCACACCGGACTCGGTGTACACCCCACCCGGGCCGGGGCGTTCGGAATCGACGAGCAGGTACGGCACCGGATCCGACGTATGGGTGCGCAGGGCCAACGGCGTGGCGTGATCGGGCAGCAGCAGCAGCCGCCAAGGGCCGAGCCGGTCGAGACCGGGGATCAGGTCGGCGAGGATCCGCCGATCCCAGTTCTCCAGCGCCCGGACCTTCTCCTCCACGTCACCGGCGTGGCCGGCCTCGTCACTGGCCTCGACATGGATGATGAACAGATCGGCTCCGTCGGCCAGGGCGTCGAGGGCGCAGTCCCGCTTGCCCTCGTAGTCGGTGTCGTACCAACCCGTCGCCGTCTCCAGCTCCACGACCTCGATCCCCGTGAGCACACCCAACCCCCGCACCAGGTCGACGGCGGTGACCAGGGCCGCGTCGAGGCCGTAGGTCTCCTGGAAGCTCGGCATCTGCGGCTGGAAACCCTGACCCCAGAGCCATACCTGATTGGCGCCCAGCACCGATGGGCCGACAATGGAGCGCGACCCGTCCATCAATCGCTGCAGATGGGGCGCCGCCGGCCCGGTGGGCCACACCGCGGGCTTGTCGGTGAGGTCGTGCGGCGGTGTGCACTCGGCGTCGATCCAACCCTCGGGCGCCACCATGATGTGGCGGTACTGGACCCCGGGGTGAAAGGACACCCCGTCCCCGCCCAAGGCGGCGTCGAGCGCCAGGATCACCTCGGTCGCCTCGTCGGTCGAGGGATGCCCACCGGCGAAGTCGACCATGGTGCCGTCATCGCCGACGGTGACCAGGTTGCACCGGTAGGCCACTTGATCAGGACGCAGCTCGAGGCCCAGCGCCGCAGCCTCGATCGGCGCCCTTCCCGTGTGGAAGCGAGTGGGGTCGTACCCGAAGATGGCCATGTTCCCCACGTCGGAACCGGGGGGCATGCCCTCGGGGATCACCGCGGCGCGGCCCACCTCACCCCGCGCCGCCAGGGCCTGGAAGTTGGGCAGCTCGGCCGCTTCGAGCGGAGTTCGACCCCCCAGCTCGGCCAGCGGCTCGTCGGCACAGCCGTCGGGGATGCACACCACGTAGTTCATCCCCCGATCATTACCCAACCGAACGTGGCGTCGCCCGACCGACGCCCGTTGGACCCCTGTCGCCCCACTCGACCCCTACCAGCCGCCCTTTCCCCGAACCTGTCCACGAACACCACCCCTACGAGCAGTGAAACGCGACAGTTTCGGAAGCCGGAAAGGAGAAAGGGAAGGGGAAGGGCTGCTCAGCCCAGGGCGTGGTCGATGGCGTGCTTCACGACGCCGTAGGCGCGGTCGACCACCTCGTAGCGTTCGGGACGTTCGAACAGGTCGGCCAGATGCGCCGGCAGCGCGGGATGCACACCGGTGGCCGCCTCGACCGCGTCGGGGAACTTGGCCGGGTGGGCCGTGGCCAGCACCACCATCGGTACCGACGGGTCACCGCGCGCCTCGCGGGCCGCGACCAGCCCCACCGCCGTGTGGGGATCGAGCAACATCCCGGTGCGCTCGTACTCGTCGCGGATCGTGGCGGCCGTGCGCTCGTCGTCGACCCGCACGCCGACCCAGTGCTCGGCCAACAGGTCGAGGCGACCGTCGTCGAGAGCGAGGGTGCCCTCGGCCCGGAACCGGGTCATGAGCTCGGCCACGGCGGCGCCGTCACGCCCGTAGAGCTCGAACAGCAGCCGCTCGAGGTTCGACGACACCTGGATGTCCATGCTCGGACTGAGCGTGGGGTGGACTTCGCCCATCGTCATCGACCCGCTGGTGAGGAACCGGGTGAGGATGTCGTTGCGGTTCGAGGCCACCACGAATCGCGTGATGGGAACGCCCATGCGTTGGGCGCCGTGCCCGGCGAACACGTTGCCGAAGTTGCCCGTGGGCACCGAGAACGCCACCGGGATGCCGGCACCGCCACCGAGGCGGGCCGACGAGGTGACGTAGTAGACGATCTGGGCCATCACCCGGGCCCAGTTGATCGAGTTCACCGCCGACAGTCGACGGCGGTCGCGGAACTCGGTGTCGGCGAACAACGCCTTCACCAGGTCCTGGCAGTCGTCGAAGGTGCCCTCGACGGCCAGGTTGTGCACGTTGGGCGCCTCCACCGTGGTCATCTGGCGTCGCTGGACCTCCGACACCCGGCCCGCCGGGTGCAGGATCACGATGTCGATCGTGTTGCGATCACGGCACGCCTCGATGGCCGCCGAACCGGTGTCGCCCGAAGTGGCGCCCACGATCGTCACCCGCTCCCCGCGCTCGGTGAGCAGGTGGTCGAACAGACGACCGACGAGTTGGAGAGCAATGTCCTTGAAGGCCAGCGTCGGGCCGTGGAACAGCTCGGCGAGCCACAGCCCGTCGCCGAGGTCGACGAGAGGGACGACGTCAGGGGCGGCGAACGTGGCGTAGGCCTCGGACACGATCGACGAGAAGGCGTCACGATCGATGCTGCCCTCGACGAACGGCCACATCACCTCGGCGGCCACGTCGGCATAGTCCATCTCCGCGAAGCGGGCCAGGGCGCCCGGCGCCAGCACCGGCCACTGGGCCGGCACGTAGAGGCCCCCGTCACGAGCGAGACCGGCGAGGAGCACCTCGGCGAACTGGAGTCTCGGCGCCGACCCGCGGGTGCTCACGTAGTCGAGACCGCTCATCGCCGGCTGTTCCCCACGGACGTCGGCACCAGAATCACCGGTCCGGCTCGTCGTCGAGTACCCGCACCACGCTCCCGACCCGCACCACCACGTCGAGCCCGCGCAGCTCCGCGATCGTGTTGGTCACGTCGCGCTCACCGGCCATGTGGGTGATGAAGTCGATCCGGGCTTCGCGCTCCGGCTCCAGAGACGCCCCGACCGCCGACGACGCAACACCGGCCGGCGGCACCACCTGCTCCATCGATGCGATCGACACCCCGTGGCGTCCGAAGACCCCGGCCACCGTGGCCAGCACCCCGGGCTGATCGACGGCGAGGATGCTGAGGTAGAACGCCGACGCCAGTTCGTCGACCGGACGGAAGGGCAGATCGACGAAGGAGCCAAGACTCCCGTGGGCCCCGACCCGCAGGTTGGAGGCGGCATCGATCAGATCACCGAGCACAGCGCTGGCGGTCGGGTCACCACCGGCCCCTCGGCCGTAGAACATGAGGTCACCGACCACCTCGCCCTGCACGAAGACGGCGTTGAAGCTGCCGCGCACCGAAGCGAGGGGATGGGTGACCGGCACGAACACCGGGTGCACCCGGGCCATGACCTCGGTGGCGTCGGCCTTCCCGAAACGCTCGGCCACGGCAAGGAGCTTGACCACGAAACCATGCCGCCCGGCGAAGGCGATGTCGTCGGCGGCGAGACCGCTGATGCCTTCGCAGGCCACGTCGCCGGCTCGCACCCGCGCCCCGAACGCCAGCGAAGCGACGATGGCGATCTTGGCGCCGGCGTCGAAACCCTCGACGTCGGCGGTCGGGTCGGCCTCGGCGTAGCCGAGTGCCTGGGCCTCGGCCAGGGCATCGCCGTAGTCGGCCCCGCCCTCGGTCATACGGGTGAGGATGTAGTTGGTGGTGCCGTTCATGATGCCGAGCACCCGGTTCACCGGTTCGCCGAGGAGAGACTCGCGTAGCGGCCGGACGAAGGGGATCCCCCCGACCACCGCCGCCTCGAAGAGCAGGTCGACCCCGGCGGCCCCAGCGGCGGTGAACACCTCGGGACCGGCCACCGCCAGCAGCTCCTTGTTGGCGGTGACGACGGGCTTGCCGGCAGCCAGGGCCGCCATGACCAGCGCACCGGCCGGTTCGACGCCGCCCATCACCTCGACGACCACGTCGACGTCAGGATCGACCACCAACCCGGCGCCATCAATGGTGAGCGCCCCGTCGGGCAGGGAGACGGCCCGAGGCCGGGTGGTGTCGCGCACGGCGACCCTGACGATCTCGAGGCGCACTCCGGCGCGCGCCTCGATGGCATCACGTTGCTCGTCCACGAGGGCGACGAGGGCCGAGCCGACCGTGCCACATCCGAGCAGACCGACCCTGACAACAGAGCTGTTCACGTCGGTGAGGCTACCGGCGGGTGCTCGGCCGGCCCGAACGGGTTCGCCCACCCCCGTCGGCACGCGACTGGCTCGAGCCCCCACATCCCCGGTCGGACGCCTGGTCCGGCTCAGGCCACGAGGAGCCCGACGAGCGCCACGACGCCGGTGGCAGCCAGGAGCGCGATCACCAGCTGCCGGAAGCGGGCGGCGCTCACCCGGTGGCGATGACGCACCCCGAGGGCGAATCCGGCCGCCAAACCCGGCAAGGACACGAGGAACAGAACCACGATGTCGCGCTCGTAGCGGCCCGACAGGGCGAAGAGGGCGACGGTGATGACCCCCGACCCGGCCAGCACCGCGGTGAGCGTGCCCCGGAACACCTGGGGCGTGAGATGGCGGACGTGCAGCGCCATCACGAGGGGCGGTCCGTTCGTGGACAACACCGTGTTCAGTGCACCACTGACGGCGCCGGCGACGAGGTCGACCACCCGACTCGGTCGACGCAGGTTGATGTTGCGCACGTTGATGAGCAGGAAGACGGCGATGACCACGACGAGCACGATCCTGAGCTGGCGCTCGGTGGTGACGATGAGGAGGAGCAGCCCGAAGGGCGCACCCACTGCGGCGCCGAGCAGCATCCGCTTGATCGTGGGCCGGTCGCCGTGGCGGCGTTCGGTGTAGGCCTGACCCGAGCTGCTCAGCAGTCCGAGCGACGCCGAGAGCACCACTGCGGTCTCGGTCGGGATCACCAGCGACAGCAGCGGCACCGCCATGAGGGCGAAACCGAAACCGGTCACGGTCTGCACCACCGCCGCGAACGCGACGATCACCGCGCTCAGCGCGACCTGGTCGGGGGTCACCCCGTCCGGTCAGACCAGGTCGAGGGCGACGAGGTCGTCAAAGGTCTCCCGTCGGACCACGATGCGGGCGTCGCCACCACCGACGAACACCACCGGCGGACGCGGCACCTTGTTGTAGTTGGAGCCCATCGAGTGCCCGTAGGCGCCGGTGACCGGTGTGGCCAACACGTCGCCGACGGCGAGGTCGGCGGGGAGTCGGGCGTCACGAACGACCACGTCGCCGGACTCGCAGTGCTTCCCGACGACGGTGACGGTTCGGGGGCGCTCGGCCGCCACCGATCGGGGCAGGAAGGCCTCGTAGCCGCTGCCGTACAGAACGGGACGGGGGTTGTCGCTCATCCCGCCGTCCACCGACACATAGGTGCGGATGTCGGGGATGTCCTTGATGGTGCCGACGGTGTAGAGGGTCAGGCCGGCCCGGGCCACGAGGGCGCGACCGGGCTCGGCGGTGATCGTCGCATCGATGCCCGCAGCGGCCACGGCCCGGCGCACGGCTTCTCCCCACTCGGTGATGGAGGGGGCCTCCTCGCCCTCGACGTAGGCCACTCCCAGCCCACCTCCCAACGACAGCTCGGGGAGGGGGTGGCGGCGGACGAACGGAGCGAGGGCCTCGACGGCCAGCTCGAAGAACCGGGCCTCGAAGACCTGCGAGCCGATGTGGGCGTGGAACCCGACGAGGTCGAGCGCCGGCGACGCCGTGACCCGTTGGACGGCGAGCTCGGCGTCACCGGAGCGGAGGCCGAAGCCGAACTTCGAGTCGTCCTGGCCGGTGCGCACGAACTCGTGGGTGTGGGCCTCGACCCCAGGGGTGATCCGCAGCAGCACCGTGGGGACGGGCAGGCCTTGGCCCACCAGGGCTTCGATCCGGTCGATCTCGTCGAAGGAGTCCACGATGACGCGTCCGATGCCCTCGCGGAGCGCCCGCCGCAGCTCGTCGTCGCTCTTGTTGCTGCCGTGCAGCACCAGCCGCGCCGCGGGCACCCCCGCGGCGCGGGCGACGTGGTACTCCCCGCCGGTGGAGACATCGAGGTTGCACCCCTCCTCCGCTGCGAGTGAAGCCATGGCCAGGCACAGGAAGGCCTTGGTGGCGTAGTTGACCCCCGGGCCGAACGCGGCCACCGCCTCGCGACAGCGCGCCCGCAGCGTGGCCTCGTCGTAGACGAACAGGGGGGTACCGAACTCGCGAGCCAGCTCGAGCGTGTCGCAACCCCCGACGAGGAGCTGGCCGGCGGCACCGACCTCGGAGGTGTCGGGCAAGAGGGAGAAAGGAAGCCGGCTCACGGCACCGTTGAGGCCGCGTCGACGCCAGGGTCCGAGAGGATCTGCTCCGGGGCGCTGAGGCCGAGCAGGTCGAGTCCGATCTGCAGCCCGATGGCGGCCGCCTCGACGAGCCAGAGTCGGGCCTGGGTGAGCTCGGCGGGCACACCATCGCCCATCACATAGCAGTCGTGGTAGGAGCCGTGCACGGCTCCGGCCAGCTCCCTGACCCAGGTGGCGATGCGATGCGGCGCCCGATCGTTGGCCGCCGCCACCACCGTGTCGGGAAGCTCGGACAGGACGCGCAACACCTCGAGCTCGCGTTCGTGAAGCAGCAGGGATCGGTCGACTTCGGTGAAGGGGACACGAGTCACCCCGCGCTCGGTCGCGACCCGTTCGATGCTGCGAATACGGGCGTAGGCCATCTGGACGTAGAAGACCGGGTTCTCCATGGCCTGGCTCTTCACCAGATCGAAGTCGAAGGTCTGGGTGGAGTCGATCGACTGCAACAGGTAGGTGAGACGAGCCGAGTCGGGGCCGACCTCGTCGAGCACGTGGGCCAGCTCCACCACGTTGCCGGCCCGCTTGGAGAACCGGACCGGCTCGCCGTTCTTGATGAGATTGACCAACTGGATGATGGCGCACTCCAGCTCGATGGGGCCATGACCGAGAGCCTGCATGGCCGCCTTCATGCGGGGCACGTAGCCGTGGTGGTCGGCGCCCCACACGTCGATCAACACGTCGTGGCCCCGCGCGAACTTGTCGCGGTGGTAGGCGATGTCGGGGAGCAGGTAGGTGTACTGACCGTCGCTCTTGACCAGCACCCGGTCCTTGTCGTCGCCGAAGTCGGTGGACCGCAGCCACACCGCCCCCTCGTGGTCGTACACCACCCCGCGCTCACGCAGGTCGGCCAGCGTGGTCTCGATGGCACCGGTCTCGACCATCGAACGTTCGCTGAACCACGTGTCGAAGTGCACGCCCATGCGGGCCAAGGTGTCGCGATGGTCGGCGATGGCCCGGGCCTCACCCCACTCGAGCAGGTCGGCACCTTCGGGGATCTCGGCCGCCCAGTCGAGGATGTACTGACCCTGGTACCCGCCTTCGGGCGGTTCCTCTCCTCGCTGCCGAGCGGCCAGCGACGCCACGAAGAGCTGCATCTGGGTGCCGCGGTCGTTCAGGTAGTTCTCCCGGCTGACCTCGTGACCGGTGCGGGCCAACACGCGGGCCAGCGAATCGCCGTAGGCGGCGCCACGACCGTGACCGGCGTGCAGCGGGCCGGTGGGGTTGGCGCTCACGAACTCGACCAGCACCCTGGCTCCGCCGCCGACGTCGACGCGGGCGTAGTCGTGCGCACCGGCCTCGACGACCTCGGCCAGCACGTCGTGGAGCCACGAATCGGCCAGACGGAAGTTCACGAACCCCGGCCCGGCCACCTCGACCGCCGTGACGTGCGGGGGGGGCGAGGCGTTGAGGATCTCGGCCATGCGGCCTGCCAGCTCACGCGGGTTCCAACCCGCCTTCTTGCCGGCGACCAGGGCCACGTTCGACGACCAGTCCCCGTGCTCGCGCCGAGCCGGCCGCTCGAGGTGCACCGTCTCCGGCAATGGGGTGACCTCGAGGGTCGACAGCGCCGCGTGCAGAGCGGTGGCGAGCTGATCGCGGATCACGAGTGGCGGGTTCTCCCGAGCTGGAAGGTGCGGGCAGTCGAGCCTACCGTCGGGCTCCGAGAGCTGAGCGAGGTTCGGGGGAAGGCCACCGGTCGGGTCACCGGAACGGACCCACCCGTGACCAGGCGCTATCGTTCTCCTCCGGCCTCACCGCCGGTGACCGGCCCCGCCGGCACCAGCCCTCGTAGCTCAGGGGATAGAGCATCGCCCTCCGGAGGCGTGTGCGCAGGTTCGAATCCTGCCGAGGGCGCTGAAGCGAATCGCCGGCCGGGCCGCGAGCGGGGGTCAGAACCGGCCCGGGTCCAAGGCCAGGGTGTGGCCCCGGGGGATGACTACGGACAGACCGTGCCCGGCGGTGGCTGACCCGGCGCCACCCCCACGATGCCCGTGGTCTCGTCGGGGTTCGAGGACTTCAGCTCGGTCGACGCGGTGGCCCGCCCGTCGACCAAGGTGGTCGACGGTGCGGTGATGGCCGCATCGACCGGCGGACGGGCCTCGGGGAGCACGGTGGTGAAGTCCGTTCCGGTGACGAGTACGATGGGCACGGCCGCCCCGTTGAGGGACTTGTCGGCCTGGAGCTCGGCACCGGCGCCGAGCTGGCGGGCCACGAGGTCGGCCTGACGCTCGAGCCCGGGGGCGTGACGCACGACCGTGCGGGCCTGGGTGCGGGGGGCGTCGGCGGCGACGGAGGATTTGTAGCCGAGCCCGACGAGCTCACCCGAGACCTTGGTCGCCTGCTTCTCGGCACCGCTGCCGTTGCTCACGGCCACGGTCACCGACTTGGTGGACACCGTGCCCGGGGGCAGGCCCCGGAAGATGTTCAGCGTCTCCTCGGCCAGGGTGTCGTCGAGCTTCAGCACGTCTGCGCCCCCGTTGGTGATGAACGGAACCACCGGCAACGCGTGGGTCACGATCTGGTCGCCCGAGAACCCACGGAAGGCTCGAGCAAGGTCGACCATCTGGCCGATGTCGAGACCGCTGTCGACGGTGAGGTTGTCGGCGGTGGAGCTCACGATGTCGTTGACGGCCTTGACGTCGAGGCTGCCGAAGCGGTCCTGGGACCGGTCGATCATCGAACGGATCAGCACCTGCTGGCGATTGATGCGCCCCAGGTCGCCGCTGGGGTCGGTGGCCCAACGGCCCTTGCTGTCCTTGTACTCGAGGTGACGGGCCCGGGCGAAGGCCAGGCCCTGGTCGCCGCCGAGGCTCACACAGCCGAGCTCGTACTGGTAGAGCCCGGTGTGGTCGTCGCGCATGGGGCGGTCGAGGTACATGGGCACCCCACCGACGGCGTCGACGATGCCCTTGAAGCTCTTGAAGTTGACCTCGACGTAGTGGTTGATGTCGATCCCGAAGTCGGCCCCGAGGGTGTCGATGAGGGCCTGGGGTCCGTTGCCGGTGTACGCGGTGTTGATCCGCTGGTTTCCGCCACCGGGCATGATCGGTATCCACAGGTCGCGTGGAAACGACAGCAGGTCGATGGTCTTGGCCTTGGCGTCGATCCGGGCGACCATGATCGTGTCGGCCCGCTGACCGGTCTGGTCGGCCCCGGCCTCGTTCAGGAAGGCGCTGGCGTCGGTGTCGGACTTGGTCACCACGTCTCGGCTGTCGGACCCCACGATGAGGAAGTTCTGGGGCCCTCCGCCGGTGGACTCGGCCAGGGCCAGGTTCTCCTGCCCGATCTGGTTGTAGCGGTACCAGCCGTAGCCGAGGGCTCCCCCGGTCACCAGCAGTGCCACCACCACCACGATCCCGAGGCCGAGCAGGGTCCGCTGGCGACGACTGCGACCGGTGACGGGCAACGGCGGGGACGGCTCGGGTGACACGGGGGGGACCACAGACATGACCGGTCGATCGTATCGGGATCCCCTTCGGCCATCGGGTCACCTCGCGCGGCGTTCCGACCCACCGAAGGGACAGGACCGGGTCAGACCGTGACCTTGGGCTCCTTGGGCAGGCCCAGCACCCGCTCCCCCACGATGTTGCGCTGGATCTGGGAGGTGCCGCCCCATATGGTCTCGGACCGGCTGAAGAAGAACGACGACTGGAGGGCGTTGGCCGGGTACCGGGCGCTGGTGCGGCGACGACCGTACCCCGGCACCGACTCCTCGGCGGTGGGGTCACCGAGGAGGATCTGTCCCTCCATGCCCAGGATGTCCATCGCCAGCTTCATCACCTGTTGGTGGTACTCGCTCCAGAACATCTTGTTGGTGGCGCCGAGGGCCACCACCCCCGGGTCCTTCTTGCCCGAGATGACCGACGCCAGCGACCGCAGGCCGTTGACCTTCATGATCTGGACCTTGCTGTAGCACCGGGCCAGGCCCTGGCGGACGAGCGGGTCGTCGATGGCCCCATTGGCCTTCGCCAGCCCGATGATGTGGTCGAGCTCGGTCTCGAAGCGGCGGTGCCCGGTGGTGGCCGAGCTCCCCCGCTCGAAGCCGAGCGTGGTCATGGCCACCGACCAACCGTTGTTGAGTCCTCCCACCACGTTGCCCTTCGGGCAACGGGCGTCGGTGAAGAACACCTCGGCGAACTCGGCCGCACCGTCGATCTGGTTGATGGGCCGCACCTCCACCCCCGGCTGGTCCATCGGGCACAGCAGGTAGGAGATGCCTTTGTGCTTCGGCGCCTCGGGATCGGTGCGGCAGAGCACGAAGACGTAGTCGGCGACGAACCCCTGGGTGGTCCAGATCTTCTGGCCGTTGAGGACCCACTCGTCACCGTCGAGCACGGCCTTCGTGCTCAGGTTCGCCATGTCCGACCCCGCATCGGGTTCGGAGAAGCCCTGGCACCAGGCGATGGCTCCCGACAGGATCTTGGGCAGGAACTCCTTCTTCTGCTCCTCGGTGCCCCACTGCAGGATGGTCGGGCCGACGAGGGTGTCACCGAAGAAGTCGGCACGCATCGGAGCCGCGGCCCGGGCGAACTCCTCGCTGAGCACCACCGCCTCCATGGTGGTGAGGCCCTTCCCGCCGTACTCCTTCGGCCAGGTGGCACAGATCCACCCGCCCGCGAAGAGCTTCTTCGTCCAGTCGTCGCTCCAGGCCGCCCGCTCGGCGTCGTCCATGCGAAACCCGGGCTCGAACCAGCCGTCGGGGAGGTTCTCCTCCAGCCACGCCCGGGCCACCAGGCGGAACGACTCGGCTTCCGGAGGATAGGTGAGGTCCATGCGCCCATTCTCGACCGATCGGTCGAGTACCGCCAGGTGGCCAGGTCGTCCACTCGGTTCACTAACCTCCGCCCCATGACGATCGACGCCCCCGCACCGGCTCCCGCCCCCGCCAAAGCTGAGCGCTGGACCTTCCAGTGGAAGGAGCTCTACAGCGAGGTCATCACGTCGGGGCTGTGCACGGGGTGCGCCGGCTGTGTCATCGCGTGTCCCCACGACGTCATCGGCTACGACCACTCGGCCGGCGGGTACAAGCCCTTCCACATCGAGGAGGAGCTCGGGCTCGACAACTGCGTCCACGGCGAGAAGGGCTGCACGAGCTGCACCCGGGCCTGCCCGCGCTTTCGGTTGTGGGAGCCCCAGGCCGACGAGCACCTGTTCGGCCGGGAACGAGAGGACGACGAGGTCGCCGGTATCCACGGCGACATCCTGCTCACCCGGGCCAGCGACGACATGGTCCACCGCATGGGCCAGGACGGGGGCCTGGTCTCGGCCATCCTCATCTGGGCGCTGGACGAGGGCTACATCGACGGTGCCCTCACCTCCTACCTCGAAGGCGGGGACGCCACCACCTGGAAGGCCGTCCCGGGCGTGGCCACCAACCGCGAGGAGGTGCTGGCCGCCGCCGGCAGCCGCTACACGTACTCGGCCAACACCCTCGCCCTCGACGACGCCCTCGAGCGGGGCCTCAAGCAGCTCGCCCTGGTGGGCATGAGCTGCCAGTCCTCGGTGCCGCCGGTGATGTGGAGCCGCAAGGTCGGCAAGATCAGCAAGCCCATCGTGTTCAACATCGGCCTGCTGTGCTCGAAGACCTTCGACGACGCCATCTTCGAGGAGCTCTTCGAGGCCAAGTACCGCCTCCCCAAGGCCGAGATAGTGAAGATGAACATCAAGGGCGTCTTCCAGCTCTGGATGCGGGACGGCACTTACCACGAGGTCAACCTCAAGGAGTGCCACGCCTGGACCCGTGAGGGCTGCACGTACTGCCCCGACTTCGCCGCCGAGCACGCCGACATCTCCACCGGCGGGATCGGCAAGGACAACGACTGGACGCTCACCATCGTGCGCACCGACCTCGGGCGCGAGATCATCGCCCGCATGATCGCCGACGGGTCGATCATCGCCCGACCGGGCGACGAGGACCCGGGCGCCATCGCCCTCATGCGCAAGCTGGCCGAGAAGAGCCGCTCGCGGTGGCCGAAGTGGGCCGAGGCCGGGGTCCGTCTCGGGCTGCCGGAGAAGAAGGCTCCGACCAAGGCCGCCGCCAAGGCCTGACCAACAGCCGGGACGAACCGGACCCCCGGGTCCGTTCCCGCAGCAGGAGGGCGCGGCCTGACGCCCACCAGGGGCGACATTCAGCCGTCGAGCGGGCGCCCGTCGGGGGTGGTGTTCTGGGTGTCCGGGGGCAGGGTCGTCGTGGCCCCGGTGGGCAAGGTGGGCCCCGATCCCGAGGTGGGACCGGTCTGGGCGCAGGCCTTGATGTCGCTCTGGACGCTGGCGGGCAGCGCGTTGAAGGCCTCACCGGGGTTGTCGCCCTGCAGCGACTCGTTCAGGTCGATGAAGTTCGGTCCGCTGTAGCCCGACACGTTGGTGTCGCTGGAGTTGAACGGCACCTGGGTGACGAACACGTTGAACTGGCACTCGCACTGCGACTGGCTGCCGCCGACCACGCCGGTCGACAGCGTGTCGCTGGTGACCGCGAGGGTGTCGTTGACCAGGTTCACGTAACGGTTGAGGCAGCTCTGGAGGAAGTTCTTCTCCACCACGGGTTGGCTGTAGGACGTCGGGGTGTTGCTGGGGGCGCAGGCGCTGAGCCCGAGGGCGAGCACCGCAGTTCCTGCGGCCACCATGGTGCCCGTTCGTCGCTGCATCGTGGAAAACCGTCCTCGTCGTTCATCCGGCGCAGGGGGGCCTGCGGACCGCCAAATACGGTAGACCATCGGGTCCTCGCCCCCGAATCGGCCCCGAACGGACCGGGGATGAGAGCCCGCCCGAGGTCGGTGACGGGCGTCGGTCTCGGTATCGTGACCGGCGCTCATGGTTCCCCGACGAAAGACCCCACCGCCCACGCTCGTGCTGCTGGTCCGCCACGGCCAGACCCCGACCACCGGCACCACCCTGCCCGGCCGGGCCAAGGGCCTGCACCTGGCCGACAAGGGCCGCGAGCAGGCCCAGGCCGCAGCCGACCGGATAGGCGCCCTGAAGAAGGTCGCCGCCGTGTACGCCTCACCGCTCGAGCGCACCCGCGAGACGGCCGCACCCATCGCGACGGCGAGAGGCCTCAAGGTCGTGGCCGAGCGCGGCCTGCTCGAGTGCGACTTCGGCGACTGGACGGGCGAGAAGCTCACCAAGCTCAACAAGCTCCCCGAGTGGTCCACCGTCCAGCGCTATCCCAGCGGCTTCCGGTTCCCGGGGGGCGAATCGTTCACCGAGATGCAGACCCGCATGTGTTCGACCCTCGACCGCCTCGTGGCCCGCCATCCCGGTGAGACGATCGTGGCGGTCTCCCACGCCGACACCATCAAGGCGGCGCTGGCCCAGGCCCTCGGCACCCACCTCGATCTCTTCCAGCGCATCGTCGTGTCGCCGTGCTCGATCTCGGCCGTGCTCTACGGCGTCGGGGGCCCGGCGGTCCTCGCCGCCAACTCCACGGGCGACGACCTCACCGCCCTCGGGCTGTCCTGATGATCGAATCGTTCGACTTCCCCGCCCCCGAGGTCGTGATGCCGTGCACGCTCGGCGACCCCGGCGATCGGCTGTTCCTCCTGAACGTGGTGCACGACGGGGTGCCGGTGCTGTTCAAGCTGGAGAAGTCGCAGGTCGCGGCGTTGTGCGACTACCTGGCCGGTATCCTCGCCGATCTCCCCGCGATCGACGCGGCCGTGGTCCCGCAGGCCTGCGCTCCCCCCGACCCCTCCGCGGCCATCACCTCCTGGCCCATCGCCTCCCTGGCCGTGGCCTACGAGGAAGCCGACGACCGCATCCTGATCGTGGCCGAGCCTTTCGAGGAGGCCCTCGAAGGCCACGACCCCGACGAGGGGCTCCCCAGCGCCCGCATCCGGATGAGCCGGGCCCAGGTCGCGGGTTTCATCCACGTCGGCCGTGAGCTCGTCGCCGCAGGCCGGCCCCCGTGCCCCCTGTGCGGCCAGCCCATGGGGCCCGGGAGGCATGCGTGCCCCCGAATGAACTGACCGACCGGGCCCTGCTCGAGCAGGGCGAGATCGAGATCCTCGGCCGGATGCCGTGGAGCTCGAACGGCACGTTCCTGGTGGAGTGCTGCCTCGACGGACGAACTGCCCGGGGCATCTACAAGCCGCACAAGGGCGAGCGCCCCCTCTGGGACTTCCCCGACGGCCTGTACCGCCGAGAGGTCGCCGCCTACGAGCTGAGTGACGCCCTCGGATGGGACCTGGTGCCCTTGACCGTTGTGCGCGAAGAAGGGCCCCTCGGCATCGGTTCGCTCCAGGCGTTCGTCGACGCCGACTTCGAACAGCACTACTTCACGCTGGTCGAGGACGAGACCCACCACGACACGTTTCGTCGCATGGCGGCGTTCGACTTCGTCGCCAACAACACCGACCGCAAGAGCGGGCACTGCCTGATCGACACCGACGCCCACATCTGGGGTATCGACAACGGCCTTTCGTTCCACGCCGACTTCAAGCTGCGCACGGTCATCTGGGAGTTCGGCGGCGACCCCATCGACGACGACACGCGGTCCGATCTCGACGGTCTGGCCTCGGGCGACCTTGCTGCTCCCTTGGCGGCGCTGCTCGGGGTGTTCGAACGCGACGCCGTGCAGGCCCGGGCCCGGGCCCTCGTCCGCAACCAAGAGCTGCCCACCGACCCGAGCGGCCAGCGCTACCCCTGGCCCCTGGTCTGACCACCGACGAGACGAGCAAGCCGCCGGCCCCCATCCTCCGAACCTGTCTACGAACACTGCCCTGGAGGGCAGAGTTCGTAGACAGGTTCACGAGTGGAGCCGGCGAATCGGGTGCCGGTCAGGCTGGCGGTACGGGTGGATCAGCGGTTCTTGAGGGCCTCGAGCAGGGCGGGGAGCACCTTGTGCACGTCGCCGACGATGCCGAGATCGCTGATGCCGAAGATCGGGGCCTCGGCGTCCTTGTTGATGGCGATGATGTTCTTCGCGCCCTTCATCCCCACCATGTGCTGGGTGGCACCGGAGATGCCGGCAGCGATGTAGACGGTGGGCTTGACGACCTTGCCGGTCTGGCCGACCTGGTAGCTGTAGGGCACCCAGCCGGCGTCGACGATGGCCCGGGAGGCCCCGGGGGCGCCGTTGAGGGCCTTGGCCAGATCTTCGATCATCTCGAACTTCTCGCTCTCGCCGAGACCACGGCCACCGGCGACGACCACGGCGGCCTCGTCGAGCGACGGACCGGAGCGCTCCTCCACGTGACGGTTCACGATCCTGGCCCCGCCGCTCTGGCCCGAGTCGGGTACGGCAACGGCCTCGACCGCAGCAGGAGCGCCCGCGGACGGTTCGGCGGCAAAGGACTTCGGCCGCACCAGAACGAGGTAGGGGCCGTCGGATGTGAACGTGGTCTTCACGTTGGTCGCGCCACCGAACACGGGCTCGGTGGTGACGAGGCTGGCACCCTCGACGGCGATGTCGACGTTGTTGGTGATCACCGTGCGGTCGAGCTTGACCGAGAGGCGACCGGCGACGTCGCGTCCCCCGTAGCTGGTGGGGAAGACGATGGCGTTCGGACCGTGCGCGGCGACGGCGTCGGCAATGGCGCCGGCCACCGGCACCCCGGGGAGGGCGCCACCGAGGTCGCCGGTGGTGAGCACCTTGGTGGCGCCGTACTCGCCCAGGGTGGCGGCGATGGCCTCGGCGTCGCCGCCGGCGTAGACGGCTTCGACCGTGTCGGCGAGCTCACGAGCCTTGGTGAGCAGTTCGAGCGTGCCGGTGGTGACCTTGCCGTCAGTGGCCTCGGCGAACACCCAGATCTTGGAAAGCGTCATGTCATGTTCTCCTGGTGGCTCAGATGACTTTGAGGTTGTCGAGGTAGGCGACGATCTTCTCGAAGCCGGTGCCGTCGTCCTCGACGACCTCACCGGATTCGCGGGCCGCAGCAGCTTCGATGGCCACGATCTCCTGGTGGGCACCGGCCCAACCGACCTGACCGTCGAGGCCCAGGTCGGCCACGGTGAAGGTGTCGACCGGCTTGGACTTGGCCGCCATGATCCCCTTGAACGACGGGTACCGGGGCTCCACCACGCCGGCGGTCACCGACACCACGGCTGGCAGCGGGCACTCGACGTCGTCGTAGCCGTTGTCGGTCTGGCGCTGCACCTTCAGGGTGGCGCCGTCGATCTCGATCTGCTTGGCGAAGGTGACCGACGGCAGGTCGAGCAGCCCGGCGATCTGCTCGGGCACGGTGCCCGTGTAGCCGTCGCTCGACTCCGTGGCGGTGAGCACCAGGTCGGCGCCCTCGACCTTCTCGATCGCCTTGGCCAGCACCTTGGCGGTGCCGAGGGCATCGGACCCGGCCAGAGCGGGGTCACTGACCAGGATGGCCTTGGCCGCACCCATGGCCAGGGCGGTTCGCAAGCCGCTCACCTCGTTGTTGGGGGCCATGGACACGAGGGTGACCTCACCCCCACCAGCCGCGGTGACGAGCTGGAGGGCCATCTCGACCCCGTACGAGTCGGACTCGTCGAGGATCAGCTTGCCGTCCCGCTTCAGGGTCTTGGTGGTGGGATCCAACGCACCCGGGTCGGCCGGGTCCGGAATCTGCTTGACGCACACGACGACGTTCATGCGAGCATTCTCGGCCGTCGGACCTCCAGAGGCCAAATTGTTCGAACGGTTTCCCTGGGGTCCAGGCCGCGCTCGCTCCCGCTCAGGGACGTCCCCCTCGCCGCTCCACTACCGTCGCCGGTCTTGTGAGGGTCCTGCTCATCGTCAACGCCTCGGCCTCATCGGTCACTGCACGCGGCCAGGTGGTCATCGCCAAGGCCCTCGCCGCCGACCACGAGGTCACCGTGGCCGAAACCTCCCGTCGGGGTCACGCCACGCGGCTGGCCCGAGGTGCCGCGGCCGACGGCGCCGACCTGGTGGTCGTCCTCGGCGGCGACGGAACGCTGAACGAGGCCGCCAACGGACTGGCCGGCACCGGCACCGCACTGGCCGCGCTCCCGGGGGGTTCGACCAACGTGTTCGCCCGCACCCTCGGGCTCCCCGACGACCCCATCGAGGCCACCGGTGTGCTCCTCGACGCGCTGGCCCACGACTCGATCCGCCGGGTCGGACTGGGCTCGGCCAACGGCCGCTACTTCCTCTTCCACGTGGGGGTCGGCTTCGACGCCGCCATCGTGGCTCAGGTCGAGCGTCGCGGCTCGCTGAAGCGCTGGGCCAGCCATCTTCTGTTCGCCTGGGCCGGTTTCGACACGTGGCGACGGCACTATGACCGCAGCCGCCCTCGCTTCTCCGTGCGCATCCAGGGTCGCCCGACGATCGACGATGCGATGTTCACGATCTGCGCCAACACCAACCCCTACACCTTCCTCGGCACCCGCCCCTTCACGATCGCTCCCCGCGCCGACCTCGACCACGCGTTGTCGGTGGTCACCCTGCGCACTCTCGATGCTCTTCCGCTGCTCGGCGTCCTGGCGTCGGCGCTCGGCTCAGGACGACGGCTGCGGTCCAGTCGGCACGTGGCCCACCACGACGACGTGAACGCGATCGAGGTGGTCGGCTACGGACCGTTCCCGTACCAGGTCGACGGCGACCATCTGGGTGACGTCGAGCACCTCTCCCTGCGCTACGAGCCCGACGTCCTCGACCTGGTGTGCCCGAAACCCACGGGGAACGGATCCTCGCCCCGGACGTGAGGGGGGGCTCAGCGGCCTGCGTCGACGATCGGGCGAGCGGAATCGGGCACGTTCGTGATGATGCCGTCGACCTCCATGTCCACGAGCTCGGCCATGCGGACAGGGTCGTCGACGGTCCAACTGTGCACCTCGATTCCGGCGCCATGGGCCCGCTCGACCAATGCAGGGGTGACGAACGGATCCCAGGGGCTGACGGCACGGTGACCTCCCGTGGTGGCCGCTGTGATCATGTCGGGACCCGACGACGGATCAAGGCCCAAGAGTGCAGTGGCCAGTTCGGGTGCGAGCTGACGAACCTGATCGAGGACCGACCAGGTGAACGACGACACAAGGAAGCGTCGGGGGGTGGCGAGACCGGTCAGCACAGCCACGGCGTCGGCGACGAGTCGCGGCTCGGCCATCGAACCGGCGACGGAGCCGTCGACCTTGATCTCCACGTTCACCCCCATGGGCGTGCAGGCATCGAGGGCCTCGGTGAGAGTGGGAACCCACGTCGGGAGGTCGGCGCCGGCCATGCCGGCGATGAGGCGTCCATCGGGCAGCCGGTCGTCGTGGTGTACGGCGAGCACTCCGTCCGCGGTGAGCCGCACGTCGAGCTCCACCCAGTCCGCCCCTGCGTCCCGGGCCGCGTGGAAGGCCTCGACGGTGTTGCCGGGAGGCCGGGCGACCGAGGCCCCCCGGTGGGCGATGACCAGCGTCACGAGACGACGCTACGACAGAGCACTGGTCGGAGAGAACGAGAGGTGTGACGGGAACGACAGAAATCTCACGAAACAGCCCCTTGTCAACTCAGTCGGCCACCGCTATCTTGTTTAGGTCCCAGCCACACGGATGATCTCATCGCGGTGGCATGTGAACAGCTTCACGATCGTTCTGGCCCTCAAGCCCTTTCTCTCGTGAGCCCTATCTGTGGAGGCACCGTGGCCCTCACCACGTCCCGCTCGTTGTCCCTGTCCGCTGCGTCCGATGACTGGCGCGACCTGTCCGCCTGCCGCGATACCGATCCCGACCTGTTCTTCCCGGTCGGGACCACCGGTCCGGCCATCGAACAGATCGAGGGCGCCAAAGCCGTGTGCGACGAATGCGAGGCCAAAGCCCCTTGCCTCGACTTCGCCCTGACCACCAATCAGGACTCGGGCATCTGGGGCGGCACCTCCGAGGAGGAGCGCCGCAAGCTGCGACGCCAGTGGCTCACCGCCCGGCGTCGCGCCTCCTGATCTCGAGCCTCGGGACCGCCCGTCGCCGACCACGGCGACGACACCGAGACCGCACTGAAGTCCACCCCTCGGCCTCCCTTCGGGGAGGTCGAGTTCGTTCTCGACCCCCGTCATCCCCGATCGGACGGGACCACCACCCTCACGGTGGTACCAGGTCGGTCGGGCGACCCCGCCCCGGGATGGAACTCGATCGTCCCGCCCAGCTCGGTGGTCACCAACGTACGAACGATCGAGAGGCCGAGTCCGGTGCTGGCCTCGACGGTGAAGCCCTCGGGTGGCCCGACCCCGTCGTCGCTGACCGTGACGGTCAAGAGCTGCTCGTCGTGGGCCAGGTCGACCACCACGTGCCGGTCACCCTCGGTGCCCTCGGGGAAGGCGTGGTCCACCACGTTCTGGAGGAGCTCGGTGAGCGCCACCGCCATGGGGGTGGCCACGGTGGCCGCCAACGTGCCGGCATCGCCACGGATCGAGAACCGGATCGGGTGCTCGGGCGAGATGAGCCCTTCCTCGACCATCCGCACCAGCGGCCGGACGATCTCGATGAAAGGCACGTCATCACCGGCCTCGTAGGAGAGCGTCTCGTGCACCAGGGCGATGGATCGGATCCGTCGCACCGACTCCTCGATGGCCGCCTTGGCCTCAGGTGACGACAGCCGGCGCCCCTGGAGGCGCAGCAGCGACGAGATCGTCTGGAGGTTGTTCTTCACCCGATGGTGGATCTCGCGGATGGTGGCGTCCTTGCTCAACAGCAGGCGATCGCGCCGGCGCAGCTCAGAGATGTCCCGCAACAACACCAGCGCCCCGCTCACCGAGCCCTTCTCCACCAAGGGGATGAAGCGCATCAGCACCGTGATCTCGGGGCCCCGCTCCACCTCCTCGGTGGCGGGACGGGCCTGGGCGTAGGCGATCCGCATGGCGACCTCGGGCAGGCCCAGCTCACCGAAGCGCATCCCTTCTGAGTTGGCGTGCACCCCGACCCGGTGCAGCGCCGAGACCCCGTTGGGCGAGGAGTAGGCGACCCGCATGGCGGCGTCGAGGACGATGACGCCGTCACCGACGCGTGGCGCCTCTTCGCTGGGGCCCAACTCTCCGGCGAACGGGAACTCGCCGCTGGCAATCATGCGGGCGAAGCGGTGGAAGACCTCCACGTAGGTGCGCTCCAGCTCGCCCGGTTGGCGCCCCACCGTCGGGGTGGACTCCTTCGTGAGCACCCCGACGGTTCGGCCCCTGAAGATCACGGGGATGCACAACTCCCGCACCGGTTCGTGGCGCACGTCACCCCGGATCTCGCCCTCCATGATGGTGCCGGCGCCCAGACAGCGGGCCACGAACGGCCGCTCGGACGCCGACACCACCCGACCCACCCAGTCCTGGAGGAACAATGTCTGACTGGTCGTCGGACGGATCTGCCCGAGTACCACCAGCGGCTTGTCCGGCACGGGCCCGTCGACCCGATGGCCCTCGGCGTCGTGGTCGCTGCCCGCGAACAACATGAGGTCGGCGAAGCACAGATCGGCGAGCAGGCCCCACGTGGCCACGAGACGCTGGAGGTGATCGACCTCGGGAAGACCGAGGCGGGTGTGCGAGCGGGCGAGCTCGGCGAGGCTGGCCATGGACAGATCCTCTCGCGGACCGCTACCAGATGCGCTGACCCAGCGCCAGGAGCCCGGTCAGGTCGGCGATGTCGTGGTCGAGATAGGGGGCGGCGACCACGAATCCGGCGTGGCTGGCGAGCTCGACGGCCTGCTCTCGTTCGCGGGTGGCCACGACGCGATAGTCGAGGTAGCTCTGCCCCACCTCGCGTAGCACGCGGGAGACCTGTGCAGGATCGCCCATACCGTCGGCGTCATCGGTGGTGAGCGTCTGGGCCAGCGCGTCGTGCTCTCGCACGAGATGGGCGGCCACCTCACCGGCCGCCTCGTCGGTGAGCCACTCCGGGAGGACCTTGTTCAGCACCACCGCCCCCAGGTTCAGGTCCCGGCGGAGGAGCTCGGTGATGAAGAACTCGGCTTCGCGAACGGGTCCGTCCTCCAGGGTGGACACCACCACGAAGCTGGTGCGCCGGTCGGACAGTGTGCGCGTGACCGCCTCGGCCCGCTCGACGAATCCGTCGTACATGCTCTGGAAGAGCACGAAGAACTCGGCGATGTCGGTGAGGAACTGGGAGCCGAGGATGCGGTCGGCGATCGTGTAGAACGGCTTGGAAGCCACGTTCACCAAGCGCGAGCGGGCCGGAGTGATGAGCCAGCGAAGCAACCGCGACGAGAAGAAGTCGGCCATCCGCTCGGGAGCCTCGAGAAAATCGATGGCGTTGCGGGTCGGTGGGGTGTCGACCACGATCAGGTCGTAGCGACCCGAACGGTGGATCTCGTAGAGGCGCTCCATGGCGATGTAGTCGTGGCTCTGCACGAACTTGCCGGTGATGTTGCGGTACAGCGGGTTGGCCAGGATGGTGTCGCGGGTGGTGGCGTCGGGCGCGTGGGCTCGCACCAGCTCGTCCCACGACTCCTTGGTGTCGAGCATCGCCGCCCACAGCTCACCGCGCGGCGACACGCCCGCATCGGCGAAGAGCTCGTCGGGCACTCGGGTCTCGACGTTACCGAACTGCTCGAGTCCGAGTGCCGTGGCCAGCCGCCGAGCCGGGTCGACCGTGAGCACCAGCACCTTCCCGCCGAGCTGGGCGGCGGCCATGGCCGCGATCGAGGCCGCCACCGTGGTCTTGCCCACCCCTCCCGAACCGCACGTGATGACGATCTCTCTCGACGCGAGCAGCGATTGCAGCCCGCCGCTCGCCGGTGCGGAGGAGGTCGCGGACCGGGGCATCAGAAGCCCAGCTCGGCGCCGAGGGCTTCGGCGATGGTGTGGGTGGCTCGCAGCCCGTGCGTCCGCGTGAACAGATACGGGACGTAGAGCAAGGGCAGGTCCTCCGGAAGCTCGTTGCGCAAGCGGGTGATGTGCTCGGCCCGCGTCCGGCGCAGGGTGACCGCGAGCTGGGCGCCGTCGAGCAGCGGCTCGACCGGCCCATCGACCGCCGCGGCCAAGCGAGCAGCCTGGGCTGGTGTGCGCAGGTGGTCGAAGACCTCCTGCTCACCCCGACCGAAGAGCTCGGGCAGGACCTTGTTCACCACGACCGAGGCCAGCGGAACCTGGGTCTCGGCTTCGAGCCGGTCGACGAGCTCGAGCGTCTCGGTGACCGGCATCTCCTCGGGCGTGGCCACGACCACCGCGCCGGTGATCAGCGGATCGGACAGGAGGTCGAGCATCCACCTGGTCTGGTCGCGGACCCGGCCGACCTTGACGAGGTCGTTGATGGCCTCGGGTGCGGCGAGCTGCCCGATCACATGACCGGTGGCTGAGGCGTCGACGACCACGAGGTCGTAGTGGCGCTCGCGTACCTCCCACGCGATCTTGCCGACGGTGAGGATCTCCCTCACCCCCGGCGCCGCAGTGGCCACGAAGTCGAGTGACTTGGCCAACGGCCCGATGCGACCCAGGAACGGGATGTGCATCTGGAGTCGCAGATACTCCTTCAGCGACTCCTCGGTGTTCATCACCATGCCGAACAGGTTCGGGGCCAGCGGGGCGGGCGTGAAGCTCAGAGCCGCCGACTCGAAGACGTCGCGGAGCGAGCCCTTGGCATCGATCTCCACGATCAGGGTCTGTTGTCCCCGTTGGGCCGCGAGCAGACCGAGGGCGGCCGCGATGCTGGTCTTGCCGACCCCACCCTTGCCGGTCACGAAGAGCAACCGACGCTCGAGCAGCTCGAGCCGGGCTGGGCGGGCCATGGTGGGGCGCCGACTCAGCCGGCGCCGAAGCCGATGCGCCGCTCCGTGTCGGGGGTACCCAGCTCGACGTAGGCGATCTTGCCGCCCGGGACGCAGATCTCGCGTCCGTGGCGGTCGGTGAGCCACAACACGTCGTCGTCGCCCATGGCCTTCTCGATGGCGACACGGATCTTTTCGCGGTCGGCGTCGGGCGCCAGCTCGATGTCGATCTCCTTGGCGGTGTGGATGACACCGATGCGAACGTCCACGGGGCACTCCTGCGAAGTCGTACGGGAAGAAATTCGCCCACCGGACGGCGAACGCGGGGTCAGCCTAGGCGGGAGAGGGCACCGTCGGATCCCCCGGGCCGGCTACGTCTGCGACACGAGCTTGAGCGCGGGGTTGTAGCGCCGGGTCGGGGCCAGCTCGACGTCCATGCGCTCGGCGATGGCGGCGATGGCCCGACCCGCTTCACTGCCCGGGTCGACGGCCATGATCGGGTCACCGGAGTCCGAACCCTCGCGCAGGGCCTGGACGAACGGGACCTGGCCGAGCAACGGGACCTCGATGCGTTCCGCGAGCTCGGCGCCGCCACCCGAGCCGAACAGGTCGTAGCGCTTGCCGTCGTCACCGGTGAACCACGACATGTTCTCGATCACCCCGCGCACCTGAAGGTTGACCTTCTCCCCCATGAACGCCGCTCGCTGGGCCACTCGCTGGGCGGCCGGCTGCGGGGTCGTGACGACGTACAGCTCGGCTCGGGGCAGGAACTGGGCCAACGAAAGGGCGATGTCGCCGGTACCGGGGGGAAGGTCGACGAGCAAGAAGTCGGGCTCGTCCCAGAAGACATCGGTGAGGAACTGCTCGAGGGCCTTGTGCAACATCGGACCCCGCCAGATGACCGGCTGCTCCTCCTCGACGAAGAAGCCCATGGAGATGCAGCGCACCCCGTGCACCTCCGGTGGGACGAGCATCTCGTCGATGACGACAGGGGCGCGATCCACGCCGAGCATGCGGGGGATGGAGAAGCCCCAGACATCGGCGTCGATGACCGCCACCTTGTGACCGCGCTGAGCCAGGGCGATGCTGAGGTTGGCGGTGAGCGAGGACTTGCCCACCCCGCCCTTGCCGGAGGCGATGAGCAGCACCCGGGTGGTACTGGCCGGATCGGCGAAGGGGATGACCCGGCCTTCGGCGTGGCCGTGGGCCTGCTGGCTGCCCGCAGTGGAGGCAGGGTCACCGTGCAGCTTCTGGCGCAGCTCGGCCCGCTCCTCGTCGGTCATGACCGTGAAGTCGAGCTCGGTGCGATCGATGCCGGGGAGAGCCTCGACGGCAGTGCTCACCCGGGTCTGGATCTCGTTGCGCAGCGGACAACCGGCGGTGGTGAGGGCAATGCGCACCGCCACCACCCCACCGTCGATGGCCACCCCGCGCACCATGCCGAGGTCGACGATGCTGCGGTGCAGCTCGGGGTCCTCGACGGGGCGCAGGGCCTCGATGACGTCGGCTTCGGTGGTCATGGCAGGGCTCCTGGCGGGAACGAACGGGGAGACGGGCTCGACGAGCCGGTATTTCTCCTACAGCCGTAGGTAGAATACCGACGTGGACCAGGCCACCCTCACTCCAACGGAGTTCTCGTCGGTCGTCACCGCCATCACCTCGGCCTTCGGCGATCCGACCCGACGCGAGATCTACCTGGCGGCACGATCGTCGACCGACGGCGTCACCGCCACCGAGGTCGCCAAGCAGTTCGAGCTGCACCCCAACGTGGCCCGCCACCACCTCGACAAGCTGGCGGGCGGGGGCTATCTCGACGTCGCCGTGGCCAAGCCGAGTGGTGGAGCAGGACGGCCGTCGAAGCGCTACCGGGCCACCACCAAAGGCGACCGGCTCGACCTGCCCGTCCGCCACGACGACGTCCTGGTCACTCTCCTGGGCCGGGCCCTCGATCTGCTCCCGCGCCAGCAGGCCGAGGCCATGGCCGAGGAGGTCGGGGAGGAGTACGGCCGCCTCATGGCCGCCAACCTCGGGGACGTGTCCGACAGCCAACGGTCGGTCCGCTCCGCCCTGCAGACCGTGGCCGACGCCCTCACCGGCCACGGGTTCGCCGCTCATGCCGAGAAGCGCAACAACGAGCTGCGAATCGTGAGCGAGCACTGCCCGTTCGGCGATGCGGTCATGGCCAACCCGGTGATCTGCGCCGTCGACCGGGGCATGATGAAGGGCATGGTGAGCGTGCTCTACGGCGCCGGAGCCCGCGTCGAGATCGAAGCGTCGTTGCCCATGGGCGATTCGGTCTGCGTCACCGCCGTCCAGGCCTGACCGGACGTGTCAGCACCCACCCGGCCCGAACCCCGAGAGCGGTGGTCGTGAGTCGTCACTACCTCGACCACGCATCAACGTCGCCGTTGCGTCCCGAGGCCCGAGACGCAATGGTGTCGTGGCTGACCGGATCAGACTCTCTGGGTCTCGTCGCCGGCGATCCGGGGCGCATCCACGCCGAAGGTCTGCGGGCCCGCGTCGCCATCGAGCAGGCCCGCGCCGAAGTCGCCACGTTGATCGGGGCCCGGAGCCGGGAGATCGTGTTCACCAGCGGCGCCACCGAGTCGATCGCCGCCGCCACCTGGGGGGCCGTGCGCCGGGCCGTCGAGGCCGGCCGGCGTCCCCACGTCGTGCTGGCGGCGGTCGAGCACTCGGCCGTTCGTCGATCGGCGGCCACGTTCGCCGAAGCCTTCGGCGGCCACGTGACCATCGTCGGGGTCGACGGCCTCGGCCGCATCGACGCCGATCGGCTCCTGCACGCAGTGCACCCCGAGACGGCCCTCGTGCACGTGCAGTGGGGGAACCACGAGGTGCCCACGCTCCAACCGGTGGCCGAGGTCGTCGCCGCGTGCCGAGCTCAGGGCGTGCTCGTGCACGTCGATGCCGCCCAGGCCGTGGGTCGGGTTCCGGTCGACGTCACTGCGCTCGGCGTCGACCTCCTGTCGGCCAGCGGTCATAAGTTCGGGGCCCCAGCGGGCACCGGGATGCTGTTCGTGCGTCGCGGTCTGCGCCTGGCGCCGCTCCTCGAGGGGGGCGATCAGGAGCGGGCGCGACGCGCCGGCCTCGAGAACACCCCCGGCATCGTGGGGTTGGGAGCGGTCGCGGTCGCCCTCACCACCCGCACCGACGACGGCGAACCACGGCTGCGCCACGAAGAACGCGCCTCCTACGCCCTCACCGACCGCCTCCTCGGCGGCCTCATTGCGGTCGCCGGCGTCCACCTGCTCGGCGACACCACCGAAGCGGGCCGACTCCCCCACAGCGTCTGCGTCAGCATCGACGGCGTGGAACCGCAGGGAGTGCTGCTGGGCCTCGACCAAGCCGGCGTCGCCGCCCACTCGGGCAGCGCCTGCTCGTCGGAATCGCTCGAGCCGTCACCCGTGCTCGAGGCGATGGGCGTCGACGCCCACCGCTCGCTCCGGCTCTCGGTCGGTTGGGACACGACCGACACGGATGTCGGGGCGGCCCTCGCTGCCGTACCCGACGTGGTGGCTCGGCTCCGCGCCCTCGTGCCCTGACCCTCCGTCGGAGCTCAGCTCAGCGCGAGCCCACGATCCGGTCGGTCTGCTCGCGCTGTTCGAAGATCAGCCGGACCAACCAGAAACGGAAGTAGCGGCGCAGCGACATCACCACGAACACCGCGGCCGACGCCACGGTGAGGGCCAGACCGAAGTTGCCCATGGCGTTGTAGCTGGCGAAGTCGAGGGTGCTCTTCGTGCCCTGGGTGGCGATCCACCCGAACAGGGTCAGCACGACGCCGACGATCAGACCGAGCACCGACAGGATGACCCACACCCGTTCCGGGTTGGCCTTCCCTCCGGTGACCTTCATCTGGTCGACCTCCTGCTGGAACTCCTGGAGGCGGGCGGAAGGTGCGGAAGACTCTGGAGTGGTTTCGGTCGTGGTCACTGATGCTCCTTGGTGTGCGTTCGTTACGGGTCAGGCCGACTCGGCCGAGGCGCCCAGGTAGGCCTCGGCCAGTTCTTCGGCGATCTCGGCGGGAGGGCCGCTGCGGGTGATGCGGCCGTGGAGCATGATCGACGCCACCGTCGACACACCCAACACGGCTTGGGCGAACTGTTCGACCACGAGGATCGACACGCCCTGGGCGGCCAACTCGGCCACCCGTTCGTAGAGCTCCTCGACGATGATGGGGGCCAGACCCATCGACAGCTCGTCGAGCAGGAGAAGGGCCGGGTCGGTGGCCAGGGCCCGAGCCATGGCCAGCATCTGCTGCTCGCCCCCCGACAGGGTGCCGGCCACCTGCTTGCGTCGCTCCTTCAATCTCGGGAACTGGGTGAAGGCTTTCTCCTGCACGTGCGCCATGGAGACCCCGGCGTGGGTGAACATGCGCAGGTTCTCGGTGACGGTGAGGTTCGCGAAGATCCCCCGCCCCTCGGGCACGAGACACACCCCGGCCCGGGCCATGGCGTCGGAGCTGGCGCCGTTGACCTCTCGGCCGCTGATCAGGAGCTGGCCGCCCGACGGCACGATCTGACCCGAGCACACGGCGAGGGTCGTGGTCTTCCCGGCACCGTTGGGGCCGAGGAGGGCATGGACCTGTCCGACCTCGAGGCTGAGGTCGAGGCCGTGGATGACGTCGATGGTGCCGTAGCCGCCGCGGATGTTGCGCAGCTCGAGGATGGCGGTCACGCCGACACCTCTTCGGGAAGGGTGCCGAGATAGGCGGCCTGTACCTTCGGGTCCTGTTGGACCTGAGCCGGGCTGCCGGTGGCGATCACCTGACCGAAGTCGAGCACGTAGATGTACTCGCAGGTCCCCATGACGAACGACATGTCGTGCTCCACCAGCAGCACGGCCAGACCGTCGGCCACCAGGCGGCGCAGGAGGACCGCCATCTCCTCGGTCTCCTCCTCGTTCAGACCCGACGACGGCTCGTCGAGGAGCAGGACCTTGGGATTGGTGGCCAGCGCCCGCGCCAGCTCCACCAGACGCGCCGTTCCGGTGGGCAAGGTGCCCACCATGAAATCGGCCACATCGCCGATACCGACGCGGTCGAGCATCTCGGTGGCGACGGCGGCGGGGTCGAACTTGGTCTTGTCCCAGGCCCGGCGTTGCTCGGCTGCGACCAGGACGTTCTCGAGCGCCGACAGGCTGCTGAAGGCCTCCAGCTTCTGGAACGTACGGGCCACCCCGAGGCGGGCCCGCTTGAACGGGCTCTTCTGCGTGATGTCGACCCCGTCGAGCACGACCCGACCCTGGGTCGGCTCCTGGAGCCCGGTGATCACGTTGAACAGCGTGGTCTTGCCCGCCCCGTTGGGTCCGATGAGCCCGGTCACCCGACCGGGCTCGACCTCGAGACTGGCGTGCGACACGGCCTGCAGGACGCCGAAGCGCACCACGACATCGTTGGTCGTGAGCAGCGCGCTCATCCCAGCACCTCCGTGGTCGCCGCCGGCACGCGCCCGTGGCCGTTGCCGGAGTGCTGACCGCGGCCCGAGCCGTTGCCCCGGGTCGCCACGAGTGGGTGCTCGTCGAGCTCGTCGGCGACGTTGAGGACCCGGTCGAGCTGGGACACCTTGTCGGGGGTGAACGGTCGGGTGAGGCCGAGGTCGTTGATCTCGTCCTTCTTGATGTTCTCCTGGCGGGTCCTGGCGACGAGCAGTTGCTTCTCGAGGCGCGCGTCCTTGCGCCAGGGCAGCAGGCCGGCGAGATCGCGACCGGCGTAGAAGACGGCGCCCTCGGGCCGGAAGGCCATGCCGATGGCGGCCAGACCCGGGCCGATGAGCTCGATGGCGGTCAGCCACGACGGCTTGCCCAGCATCTCGTTGATCGCCGGGAACGACGCCAGCCCCAGGACGGCCATGAAGGCCGCGATCGGATAGCGCACACCCTGCACCGCCAGCAAGAGCACGAGGGGGAGCCCGGCGAACAGCGGGAAGGAATCGACCCGGAGCGCGCCCGACGAGAGGCCGAGCATGCACCCGGCGAAACCGGCCACCGCCCCCGAGAGGGCGAAAACCAGCATCTTCTGCACGGTGAGGTTCACGCCGATGGTGGCCGACGCCGCCGGGCTGTCGGACATGGCGATCCAGCGCCGGGCGAACCGGGTGCGGCGCATCAACATGAACCCGAGCATGAACAACGAGAAGATCAGGGTGATGAAGACGACGAAGGCCTGCCGATCACCCACGTTGGTGCTGATCTGGAACCCGAAGATCCGCAACGGTTCGAACAGCGTGCCCGTGGCCGACGGGTCGAGCATGTTGGGATGTCTGACGATCACCTTGTCGGCGAACTCGGCGAAGGCCAAAGTGGCCAAAGCCAGGTACAACCCCTTCAGCCGTAGGGCCGGCAGCGCCACCAACAGACCGAGCGGGGCACACACCAGCATGACCAGGAGGATCCCGATGGGATCGCCGTTCTGACCGCCGAAGTGGCTGAACAGCACCGCCCCGATGCCGGCGATGGCGAAGTTGGCGAAGCTCACCTGGCCGGCCCAGCCGATGAGCGGAACGAGCGACAGGGTGATGACGCCGAGCACCATGAAGCCGGCCGCCCGCCCCAGCCACACATCGGAGCGGGTCCCGAACATGGTGCCGAACCAGGGGATCCAGCCCTGGGCCCAGATGAACACGAGACCGAACACCACCCCCGAGCCGAGCAGGGCTTCCCAGGGTTTGGTGAGGCGCTCGGTGCGCTTGGTGAGCTTGGCCTTGCCCGTCTCGAGCCGGGCCTGGGGCAGGAAGAGCAGGGCGATGAAGAGGATCACCGCCGGGATGGCCTCGGAGGCGTAGGTCCAGTTCTGATCGAACGACAGGAAGACCCCGGCGAAGGCCTTGCTGAGCCCGATGATCAGCCCACCGGCGATGGTCCACGGCAGGCTCTTCAACTGGCCGATGGCCGCGGCCGCGGCAGCCACGACGATCAAGAGCGCCAGGTTCTCGACCACGAGGCCGGTCTCGGGGGCGATGAGGATGCCGGCCACACCGGCGGTCATGCAGCCGAGGGCCCAGGAGGCACCACTGACCCGTGCCGGCTTGGCGCCGGTGAGACCGGCCAGGCTGCGACTGTCGACAACGGCCCGCATGGAGATGCCGAGGCGGGTGCGATACAGCAGCCAGCGCAGGCCGACAGCGATGCCGATGGCCACGGCCACGGTGATGATGCGGTGCCAGGTGGCGGTGACGTCACCGATCTGGACCCCGCTCGAGCCTCGGAAGAACTGGGGCAGGGTGCGCCCGGTGGTGGGCTTCCAGATGGTCAGGGTGATGCCCATGAACGCCAGCATCAAGCCGACGGTCACCATCAATTGCACGACCAGGGTGGCATCGCGCAACCGGCGCATGATGAGGCGGTCGAGCCCGATGCCGATGGCCGGGGCGATGACCAGCAGGACGACGGCCATCGAGATCGGAACCGGCCAACCCCAGTTGACGCTGAACTGCCAGTAGGTGAAGGCGAGGAAGCAGCCGATGGCGGCGTGGGCGAAGTTGAAGATGCCGGTGGTGGCGTAGGTGACGACCAGACCGCTGGCGAGGATGGCATAGATGCCACCGAGGGCGATGCCCACCACGAGGAAGGTGGCGATGTTCTTCAGGCTGAGCGGGTTGCCGCCCCAGTTGGCGACCACCATGTAGAGCACGCCGAGGGCCACGGCCACGACGGCGAACAACCTCGGTGAGACTTTCAGCCGCATGCTTGCCCCCAGGGTGTGCTCGCGGTTCGGACGGGTCGATCAGGCGGGGGCCGACGGCTGAGATCGCCGCCGGCCCCCGCACCGATCACTGGATCTTCTGAGCCTCGACGGCCGGGTCGAGGGTCAGCGTGGTGAGATACGACGGCTTGCAGTCGAGCTGGCCCTTCTCGGTGGGGAGCTTGCGCACCCAGGTGCCCCCGTCGAGCTGCACGACGACCTGGCAGTCGGAGAAGCCGCCCTTCGGGTTCTTCGGGCCCATCCAGCCGTTGGCGTCGAACGAGGTGATGCCGTTCAGCGTGGTGAGCACGGCCTCGCGGGTGATGGCGTTGGGGCCGCTGCTGTCGACGATCTTGTTGACCGCCTCCTGGAACAGCACCGCCGCCATCCACGCCTGGGCGCCGAAGGAGTCGGGTGTGGCCACCGAGCTCAGGTAGTTGTCGAGCTCTTGGTTGGAGCCCTTGTCCTCGAAGGGCAGGAACTGCATCCAGGCGTAGGTGCCGTCACCGTCGGAGCCGGCCGCCTTGAACTTCTCGGTGTAGCAGGCCAGCGAGCACGCCCAGATCTTGACGCCGGTCAGGCCTTGGGCGGCCGCCTCACGGCGCATGTTCAACATGGCCGTGTCGTTCGAGCCGTTGTACACGAAGTTGACGTTGTTGTTGCTGGCGGTCTGCACGATCGGGGTGTAGGCCGACTGCTCGGCCCGGCCGGAAACCTTGACGGCGCCGATCCAGTTCACACCGGCCTGCTTCTGGGCCTCGATCTGGTAGGTGGCCGACTGGATGGTGGTCGGCAGGTCACCGGGGACGAGGAAGATGCCGGTGAGGTTCGGCTCGACCGTCTCGTAGTACTGGACCGGGCCGAGGAAGTTGACGAGCGGGCGGCTACCGGTGGGCGGGGTGCCGTCGGGATTGCACGTCTCGGCGATGCCCTGGATGATGAACGAGTTCTTGGCGCACTGCTCGTTGATGTCGTTGGCCAGCGCCGAGACGTTGGGGATGCCCACCGGCTGACCCTGAGCGTTGGCACAGGTGTTCATCGTGACGACGTCGGGGTTGAACAGCGAGTTGCCGCCGACCGACGCCAGAGCGTTGGTGCAGGCCTGGATCTGGCCGTTCTTGGCCTCGTCGGGTGTGAGCTTGGAGTCCCAGGTCTCGACCTTGAGCTGGCGGCACCCGATGCCGCCGTTGGCGTTGACGAACTTCTCGAAACCCTTGAGGGCGTCGACGTTGCCCTGGAACAGGCCCGGGGCCAGGGGCGAACCGGTGTCGGCCATGACCTGGATGGTGATGGTACTGGCCGTCACCCCGGTGTCGGTGGCCTCGAGGGTGACACCCTCACACTTGGCGTTGGCCGCCGACGCAGTGGTGGCGGTGCCACCGCCGGCCGGCGTGGTGGTGTCGTCGGTTCGTGAGCAGGCGGCGGCCAGGAGACCGACCGCCATGAGCACGGCGACGACGCGATATCGCTTCATTCATTCCCCCTAGGTGGTGATCCACCCCCCGGCAGATCAGGTGGAGACCATAGCCCCAAACGCGCGCGCGTGTGGCCCGCGTCGCCGACACTGCGATCACCGCCGCGATGGTCCGGGTGCCGCTCCCGAGGTTCAGTAGCGTGACGGCCGTGCCCATCCATCTGGTCCGCCACGCCCACGCCGGGAAGCGTTCGGCGTGGGACGACGACGACCGGCTGCGACCCCTGTCCGAGAAGGGCGAGGCTCAGGCGACATGGCTGGCTGACAGGCTCGGCGAGCAACCCGTCGGTCGGGTCGTGAGCAGCCCGTTCCGTCGGTGCGTGCAGACCGTGGAGCCGCTGGCCTCCGCTCTCGGCCTGAAGGTCGAGACGAACGAAGCGCTGAGCGAGGGAGCCGACACCGCCGAGGCGCTCGCCTTCCTCCTCGAGCTCGAGGTCGATCACGGTGTGGCCTGCAGCCACGGCGACGTGATCCCCCAGATCCTTCGCCGGCTCAGAGCCGGCACCATGGAGGTCGACGGCCCGCTCCTCGATTCCAAGGGCTCGCTGTGGATCCTCGAGTGCGAGCGGGGCAAGGTCCTCCGGGGTCGCTACGTCCCCCCGGAGGTCTGACGGCCGACACCCCGGTCGACCCCGCCGGGCCCCGGCCCCGTCGGCGCGACCGCGGCGCCCTCGTCAGCCCGGAGTGGGGGTGGGGGCGGCCAACGACTGACGCAGGCCCGTCACCATGTTGCGCATGAAGGCCGGCACCTCGTCGTCGGACACCGCCGCCAGGTCGGCCCGGGCGGCATCGGCCTGCCCCAGGCCGCGCCGGATGATGGCCCGGAAGACCCGGGCATCGGGGTAGGTCGGGTTGGCGGCGATGGCCTCGTCGAGGCGCACCCGCGCTTGGGCGTCGAGCTCGGCGCCCGAGCCCGAGTCGCCGACGTTGAGGGCCAGGGTGTGCAGCACCCAGCCCTGGTAGGTGAGGGCCTCGGCGTTGGTGGGCTGGAGCTCGAGCACCCGCTGGTAGGACTCGATGGCCGAGCGGTAGGACTCGAGAGCGGCCGATGCGTCGCCGGCCTGGAGTTGCTGGGTGGCCTGGCCCGTGTACTCCTGGGCCTCGAGCAGCAGGTCGCGGCTCGACATCCGGATGTCGCCGGTGAATGTCCCACCCGGTGGACGGTTGCCCGACGTACGGGCCACCAACACCCCGACGGCCACGGCGAACAAGGCCACGATCACCACCCACGCCACGATCCGCCCCCATGAGCGAGGGGCCCGGCGGCCCCGGGCCAGTTCCTGGCGCTGGCTGATGGCCCGCAGCACCGCAGCGGTGCGGGCGGTGTAGTCGTCCTTGAGCTCGGCATGGTCGGTGTCGTCGACATCGCCGGCGTCGTGCTCGCGTTCGAGGTCGTCGAGGGAGGCCAGCAGGAAGTCACGCTCCTCCTCGAGCGCGGCGAGCACGTCGGGATCGAGGCGACGGCGGGTCTCGCTCTCCTCCCGGCGCGCCGTCGGTCCTCCGGATCCCGACGAACGCGAGCTTCGGCCCGAACGGGTGCCGGTACCGCCGCCACCGGAGGCGCCGCCCGACCCCGGCGTTCGGGCCGCCTTGCGGGCCGCCGTCCCGACGGCGCGGCCGTCGGCCGGCGCGCCGGGGGCCCCGCGCTCGGTGGTGCTCAACGCGACGACCCCTCACCGTGGCCGTCGCCCGGTGATGGTTCGGAGAGGTCGCGGCGAGCATCGGCCACCAGGGCCCGATCCTCGGCGCTGGCCGCCCCGCCCGCGGCTCCTCGGTTACGGCGAAAGACCAGGACGAGCATCGCCATGGCCACGACGACCGCGACGACCGGAACGATCCACACCAGCGAGGCCACTCCCGTCGACGCCGGCGTGAGCAGGATGCCCTCGCCGTAGCGCGACACGTAGAACGCTCTGATCTCGTCGTCGGTCTGCCCCTGCTCGATGCGTTGAGCGATGTCGCGGCGCACCTCCTGGGAGGAGGGCGCGTTCGACTCAGCCGAGGATTCGCCGCTGCACGTGGGGCACTTGATGGTGCGGGCCAGGTCGGTGACCCGGTCCTGGGCGGTGAGGTCGCCGGTGGCTCCTTGGGAGCCGAAGGCCAGAAAGGCCACCACCACGACGAACAGCACGGCCCACGGCAACCAGGTCCGCACCCCGCTGGCGCCGACCGCGGAACGACCGGCGGTGGTCATGGGGTCGGCCCCTCGGTGGGCGCCGCCGCGGCCTCGGCCTGGTCGATCACGGCGTCGAGGGCCTCGGCGGTGACCCCGGTGAACTTGGCCACCACCCGACCGCTGGGGTCGACCACGTAGGACTCGGGCACCCCGGTCACCCCGAAGTCGAGGGCGACCCGACCGACGCTCTCGCCGATCAGGACCGGCCAGTCGCCGCCCTGGGCCTCGAAGAACGATCGGATGGCCTCGACGTCGTCGTCGTAGGCCACGCTCACGACGCTGACGCCGTCACCGGCGGCCTGGTGCTCCTCGGAGAAGCGCACCAGCTCCGGGTGCTCCACCCGGCAGGGCACGCACCACGTGGCGAAGAAGTTCACGACGATCCATTCGCCCCGCCGTCGGTCGATGTCGAAGCTCGTCCCGTCGAGCGTCGTGCCGACGACCGGCGGCACGGCCCGACCCACGGCGTTGGCGGCGAGCGGTCGCTCGTCGATGGTCGGTCGGGTGGCCAGCACCGCCACGAACACCGCCAGCACCACGCCCACCACGATGGCCGCGTTGCGGGCAGTGTGGCGCCCACCACGGCCCATGACCAGCAGCATTTCTTCGGACGGGGCCGGGGCCCCGGGGTCGTGCTCGGGCGCGCTGGTGCTCATCGGTGGCCCTCGGGCCCGTCGGCGAGACGGACCGTGGCCGGCCGCACCGCGGCCCCATGGACGATGTTGACCGCGGCCGAGACACCGGCCGGGGCGGGCACGTCGCGTCGATCCTCCGCCGGGTCAGGCCCCGGCGAACTGACCTCGGCGCTGTCGTCGGGGCCACCGCGACGGCGTCGCCCCGTCGTGGGCGCAGACACCGGGTCGATCGGGTTGCGGCGCTGGCCGGGGAACACCGACAGCAAGGTGCCGACGGCCATCACCGCCCCGCCGATCCACAGCCAGATGACGAGCGGCTGGATGGTCACCCGGATGGTGGCCTTCTGGTTGTCGGCGTCGGGCAGGGCCAACAGCGTGAGGGCCACGTCGTGGGTGAGCGTGGAGCGCACCGACGGCGTGCCGATGGTCTGGTTGCCGAATCGGAACTGGTTGAGGGCCGGACCCCACGGCCCGGTGCCGTCGATCAGCACCTGAGCCGACACCACGGTCTTCTCGGGGCGTTCGTCGATGGTCTCGCCCACGTAGGTGAGAGTGTGGCCGGCGAAGGTGGCCGTCTCGCCCGGGGCCAGCGTGAACTCGGCCTGGCGCACATAGCTGCCACTGGCGGCCACGGCCACGGCGATCATGATGATGCCGAGGTGAACCACCATGCCCCCGTTGGCCCGGCCGACGAAGCCCCGCCAACCCTGGCGGCGTCCGGCCAGCACGAGCTGACGCACCGCCGAACCGGCGGCGAAGCCGGCCAGCCCGAAGGCCAGCAACGGGGCCAGGCCCCGGGCGCCGGCCAGCAGACCGACGGCGATGGCCGCGGCGCCGGCCCACGCCGGCCACGTGAGGCGGTGGCGCAGCAGCTCGCCGCTGGCCTTGCGCCACGGCAGCACCGGGGCCACGCCCATCAGGAACAGCAGGGACAACCCGATGGGCGTGGTCATACGGTTGAAGTAGGGCACACCCACCGAGATGCGCTCGGAGTTGAACGCCTCGACGAGAAGGGGGAAAACGGTGCCGAGCAGCACCACGAACGCAAAGGCGGCGAAGAGGACGTTGTTGGCGAGAAAGGCGCCCTCACGCGACAGCGGTGAATCGATGTGGCCGGGAGCCCGCAAGCGATCCCCCCGCCAGCCGATCAAGCCCACACTGACCACCACGATCAGGGTGAAGAACCCGAGGATCAGGGGGCCGATGCTCGACTCGCTGAAGGCATGGACGCTGTCGAGCACGCCGGATCGGGTGATGAACGTACCCAGGATGGTGAGCGAGAACGTGGCACACAACAACGAGATGTTCCACACCCGCAACATGCCGCGCCGCTCCTGCACCATCACCGAGTGCAGGTAGGCGGTGCCGGTGAGCCAGGGCAGGAGCGAGGCGTTCTCGACCGGATCCCATCCCCAGTAGCCGCCCCACCCGAGCACCTCGTAGCTCCACCACGAACCGAGGATGATGCCGACGGTGAGGAACCCCCACGCGATGAGGGTCCAGCGGCGGGTGGCCACCAACCAGCCCTCCCCGACCCGACCGGTGGCCAGGGCCGCGATGGCGAAGGCGAACGGGACGGTGAAGCCCACGTAGCCGAGGTACAGCATGGGCGGGTGGAAGGCCATGAGGGGATGGTTCTGGAGCAGGGGGTTGGGCCCCGGTCCGTCGAAGCCCGGCAGAGGCACGTTGGTCTGGAACGGGTTGGCCGGACCCATCATCAAGAAGAAGAAGAACGCGCACACGACCAGCATCGTGAGTACCGCCCAACCGACCAACGGATCGGTGAGGCGACTCCGGAACTTGAGAACCACCACGGCGGTGTAGCCCCCGAGGATGAAGGACCACAGGATGATCGAGCCTTCGAGCGCGCCCCACAAGGTGGCAAAGTTGTAGAGCGCCGGGGTGCGGCTCGAACCGTTCTGGGCCACGTAGAGCACGGTGAAGTCACGGGTGATGAGCGCCCGCTGCATGGCCACCACACAGATCGCACCGCCCAGCAGCACCAACAGGGCGTAGGCGGTGGACAGCCGCAGCAACTCGGGCTTCTTGCGCACCAGACCGTAGGCGATGGTGAGCGCGCCCACGACCGACGCCACCAGCCCGAGGGCCACGCCCGCCGTGCCCAGGGCCACGTTCATGGCGTGCCGGCCTGCCCCGGTCCCCCTCCGGTACCCCCGTCGGTGGCCTCCTTCAGCCGATCTTCGTTCTTGGCGTCGTACTCGTTGGTGTGCTTCACCAGCATCCGGTCCGACAAGAACTGCGGCGCACCGGCGCTGGCCCCGGCCTGTTCGCCGGGGGCTGCCCCCGAGGTCGCGAACCGACCTTCGAGCACCACCGGGATGTCGGCCTGGAACAGCTCGGGAGGGTCGCCCCGGTGACGGACCGGAACCTCGACCCCGTTGAAGGTGACGTCGAAGGTGACGCCGTCGTCGGTGCGCTGGACCGTGGGCCCGACGACCGTGCCTTGAAGCCGGAACCGCTCCGTGCCGAGCCGTTGCTGCTGGGCCACCGCCTCGTCGGTGTTGTAGAAGAACAGGGTGGCGTTGCCGAGGGCGTTGACGATCACGAACCCGGCCACGACCACGATGGCGAGGATGGCCACGATGACCGGGACCCGCGAGCGGCCGGGCCGACGGGAGCGGGGCTCGACCGGAGCCAGGCCCGGTCCGGCCACTTCCCCCGGTGCCGCTTCGGGGCCGGTGCGCGGGGTCAGCTCCATCGACGATCCTCAGAAGGAACCTGGCGGCTGAGACGCTTGCCTCGGCTCACGACGGACAAGGCGTACCCGCCGAGGCCGCCGAGCACGAGTACCCACGCCGCGATGACGTACACCCACATGCTGGTCACGACGCGACCTCCGGGCCGGTGGTCGACGCTCGGTGGACCAGTTCGCTGGGAACCGCGGGCGGGGGGGCGATGGGCGCCGGCGCCGCCCCCGACGCGCTCCGGCCCTCGGCCCGACGCTCGGCGATGGCGGCGGTGAGACCCTGACCGGCCACCTGCTCCTCGAGCCAGGCCAGGCGGAACCGGTGCACGAGCAACCAGGCGAAGATCAATTGGAACGTGACGAACCCGAAGACGAGGGTGAACAACATGATCCCCTCGATGGTGGCGCCCGGCCCGTCGGCGAACAGGCTGGCCTCCTGGTGCAACGTGCGCCACCACTGCACCGACTGGCGCACGATGATGACGTTGGGCACGAGCAACAGGCCGATGATGGAAGCCCGCTGGGCCCGCACGTGGTAGTCGGCGGGAAGACGGCGGACCGCGAGGTAGCCGAGTAGCAGCAGCATGAGCATCGCGGTGGAGGTCAGCCGGGCGTCCCACACCCAGAACACGCCCCAGGTGGGTCGGCCCCAGAGCATCCCGGTGACCAGAGTCACCGCGGTGAAGATCGCCGCGATCTCGGCTGCGGCGTAGCCCACCAGCTCCCACCATCTCGACTTCTTCCAGAGGTACATCAGGCTGCCCAGCGAGGTCAGGAAGCACCCGAGATAGGCCAGCGTGGCCGCAGGAACGTGCACGTAGAGGATGCGGACCGATTCGTTCTGGATCACGTCGGCCGGGGTCCACCACAGTCCGAGCAGCACGAGCAGGGCGACTGCGGCCAGAGCGAGGATCCCGAGCGCCCGGGTGGCCTTGGACCCGGTGGAGGTGGGACCCGCCTCGGGGGCGGTCGCGCCTCCCGGACGACTGGTGGTGGCGTTGGACTGAGTGGTCACGATTCCTCCAGCAGGGGCCCGAAGCCGAGCACTCCGGCAAGGATGTAGAGCACAGCGAACACGGCGAGCAAACCGACCCAGGGCCAACCCTCGGCCGGAGCGCCGGCCAGCGCGGCCTCGAACGCTCGGGTCGAACCGATCAGCACTGGTGCGAGTACCGGCAACAGTAGGAGCGGCAGCAGGGTTTCGCGCACTCGGAGCCCGGCAGCCAGAACACCGTAGAGGGTACCGGCGGCGGCGATCCCGACGGTCGCGACCCCCACGGTGGCGAGCAGGAGCGGCCAGCCCGCGAACTGGGTGGTGTAGAGCACGGCGACCCCGATGCCGAGAAGCACTTCGAGTACCAACAACTGGACACCGACGGCCATGGCCTTGCCCAGGAAGATGCCGGCCGGGTCGAGGCCCGACAGGCGCAGCGCATCCCTGTTTCCGTCGGCGGCCTCGACCGTGAACGCCCGCTGGAGGGCGAGCAGGCCGCTGAACAGAACCGCCACCCAGTAGAGACCCGGGGTGGCTCGTTCCAACAGGCCACGATCGGGATCGAGGGCGAAAGCGAACAGCACCAGGACGAGCAGGGCAAAGGGGACGATCTGATTGAGGGCGACCCGCGACCGGACCTCGAGGCGAAGGTCCTTGCCGGCGACGAGCATCGCGTCATGCCACATCGGTGCTCTCCTGACCCTCGGGGATCTCGGCCGGGCCGGGGACCGGCGGGCGGGCGTCATCCTCGGTGGTGCCGCCGGTGACGGTCACCGTGCGATCGGCCAGGGCCACGGCCCGATCCAACTCGTGAGAGCTCATCACCACGGTGGCACCGGCCGCGGTTGCGTCACGAACCAGGTGGTCGACGAGGTCGCGCCCCTCCTGATCGAGGCCGGCGTGGGGCTCGTCGAGCAACCACAGCTCGGGCCGACGGGCCACCAGGCAGGCCAGCGAGGTCCGGCGGCGCTGCCCGGCCGAGAGCCGGCCCACGGCCACGTTGCGCAAGCGACCATCGAGGCCGAGGCGGACCATGGCGGCGTCGGCGTCCACGGCGCGGGCCCGGGCGGCGCGACACCAGAAGCGCACGTTGTCGGCCACGGTCAGCTCGTCGTAGAGGCCGGTGGCGTGCCCGAGCAGGCCGACCCTCGGCCGCACCGCCTTGTAGTCACGCACCAGGTCGATCCCGAGCACGGTGGCCTCGCCCTGGGTGACCGGGACCAACCCCGCCAGGGTCCGCAGCAGGGTGGTCTTGCCCGCCCCGTTGGGCCCGCGTAGCAGCACGATCTCCTGCCGGTCGACCTCGAGGTCGACGCCCGCCAACGCCGGGAACGATCCGAGGAGCGCGACAGCGCGGCGCAGGCGCACGGCGGGTGCCGCCGAAGGCCCGCCGCCGGGCGGCGGCCCCGGTTCGGCAACGATCTCGGTGGGGTCCATGAGGCGTTCCCGAGGTTACCGGTCGAGGCCGGGCCCATCCCAGCCGGCCGAACCCCCAGCCCGCGGCGAGGTCACCGAGCCCGCCGGTTCGAGACGGAGTCGGGTCGGGCGCGACGGCAGTCCCCGAGGCCGTCGCTAGGGTGACCCGTCGTGCAGAGATGGCGGGCGTTGGGCGCGGTGGGGCGGGTTCTCATGCGCACGGGTGTGGTGGTCCTGCTCTTCGTCGTCTACCAACTCTGGGGGACCGGCCTGCTAACGGCCCGGGCCCAGGACCGTCTCGCCGATGACTTCCAGGTCCTGCTGGAACAGGCCCCGCCGTCGACCCTTGCTTCCGGCGCCGCCCCCGAGACCGCCCCGCAGACCGCACCCACCGACGTCGCACCGCCCGTTCCGGGCGAGCCGATCGGGGTGATCACCATCCCCGACATCGACGTGGACTTCGTGATCACCCAGGGCGTAGAGCTCGAGTACCTCAAGGAGGGGCCAGGCCACTTCCCCCAGACGCCCCTTCCAGGCCAACCGGGCAACTCGGCCCTCGCCGGGCACCGCACCACCTACGACGCTCCGTTCCATCGCATCGACGAACTCGCGCCCGGGGCCGAGATCACGGTGCAGACCGTTCAGGGCACGTTCACATACCGGGTCGACCCGCACGAGACTGCGGACGGGGGGGTCGAGGGACACTTCATCGTGAAGCCTTCGGCGGTGGAGATCCTGGACCAGGAGGGCCCGAACCGGCTGACCCTCATGGCCTGTCACCCGAAGTACAGCGCCGCCCAACGCATCGTCGTGACGGCCACCCTGGTGGGGAACCCGGCCCCGGCCACCGCGATCCCCGACCCCGGCGAGGCCGGCATCACCTTCGACGCCACCGACGATCCGTTGGCGGGCGGCGACTCGAGCGCGTGGCCGACGGCGATCTTTTGGTCGCTGGCCGCCGCCGCCGTGTGGTTCCTCACGTGGCTGGCCGGCCATGCCCTGCGCCGCCGCCACCACAACCGTTGGCCGTGGTCGCTTCCCCCCTACGTCGTCGGCCTCCCCATCTTCGTGGTCGTGCTGTTCGTGGCCTTCCAGGAGATCGCCCGCCTCCTCCCGGCGGCCTACTGATGACCACCCGGGCCGCCCGTGCGGCCCGGCGGGTCCCGGCGGTGATGACGGCCCTCGGCCTGCTCGTGGTGGCCGGCGCGTGCACGAGCGGATCCGGCACCGTGGCCACCACCACCACCGCTCCGACCACCACCACCGCTCCCGAGACGACGACGACCACGGAGTTGGCCATGAGCGCCGGGCGCCAACTGTTCGCCTACAACCCGGAGGTGGGTCAGTGCTTCGACCGGCGCGCCGCCGACAGCGGAGCGATGGCCGCGCTACGGGCCAACGCCTCGCCCATCGCCGACAGCCAGGTGGTGCTGCTGCTCGACTGTGCGTTGGCTCATCAGTACGAGGTGGCCGCAGTGGTCGATGTCCCCTTCCCTACTGCAGAACGACCGACAGACGCCGCATTGGTCAGCGTCGGGAAGCGGCTCTGCCCGAACGCACTCGCCGAGTTCGTGGGCACCCCTTATGCCCGCTCGTCGATCGAGATGGGCTGGGTCCTCCCGACCGATGAGCAGTGGCGACGGGGAGAGGGCCGGATCGCCTGCGTCGTCTTCGACCCGAACGGCCTCACCCAGGGCAGCCTCCGTGACTCGGCTCGCTGAGGGCTCAGCGGCCCTCGAATAGCGAGGTGCGCATCGCCGCGAAAGCGGCGGGCTCGCAAGACCCGGTGAGCGTCGTGATCGACGGCGTCACGTCGTTCCGGGCGGTCGAGAGTGACCACTCCGACGGAGCCCTTGGAGGCGACACGGACCAGGCCTGCACCCTACCGACGTCATGCGACCGGGGTTTCGGCGGCGGCGGAGCCCGTCCGGAACTCGATCGGCATCCACCATCACCGGGCCGGCCGGTCCTACCGTCGGCGTCATGTCTGCACTGGTCGTCCTCGCCGTCATCTCGCTGGTCGTGGCCGTCCTCGCCGTGGTGTGGCTGGTGAGCGGCGTCCGGGGCGAGAGAGTCGCCGCCGCCAGCCGGCTCCCGGCCGGGGCCGACACCGCACTGTGGTCGATCGTCGAAGCGGTTCCGGACCCTCGCAACCACCTGGCTCTCACCCGCGACCTGACCGGGGAGGTCCGCATCGCCGGCTCGCCCCTCCAAACCGACGATCTGGCCCAGTACGGGCTGTCCTCGACGCGCGAACGCCTGCACCAGGCGTCCTGAGGGTTCAGCGCACCAGCACGGCCAGCGTGGCCCACGACTGGGGTACGGCCCCCAGGCCGGTTCCGTCGTCGGCGTCCCAGTACTCGGCCCACCCCGACTCCGACGCGCCGGACACCAACTTCTGGGCCAACCCGTCGGCGACGAGCGAAGCACCCGACCGACGCGCCGCGACCCAGCACAGATAGGTGAGCTGGGGCCAGGCCGGGCCCCGCCAGTAGGTCCGCGGGGCGAACGTGGGCTCGGCCCGGTGGACCTGGGTCGGCCCGTACCGACCGCCGAAAGCCGTGTCGTCGAGCATCTGCACGTAGGCCGTCTCCACCGCGTCGCTTCGCCGGCTCACCAGCGCGGGGAGGAGGCCGTCCAGCGTCCGGATGCGCCCGCTGGAGCGTTCGTTGTCGCCGGCGTCGACCCAGGTGCCCAGGCCGTCGTCCCACCGCTCGTCCAACGCGTCGACCAGATCGTCGGCTTGGCGGCGCAGGTCCTCGTCTCCGATCACCTCGGCCAACTCGAAGGCATTGAAGGCCACGAGGGCGTTGAAGCTGACCGAGGCCACGCGGAAGGCGGGGTTGGCCAGTGGCGAGGAGTCGGGGGCCACCTCGATCGACTCGACGAGCCGGCCCTTCACGTCGTACCAACCAGCCGCCGTCCATCCCCCGGGGCACCAGTGGTCCCAGCGGGGACAGTCGTCACCCCCGCTCTCCCACGGGTGGCAGAGGGACACGAGACCGTCGATCCGCGACCGGTGGTCGAGGAGGAACCGCAGGCCCCGCCGGGCCGGCCCCACGAGCCGGTCGACGGCAATCCCGGCCCGGGCCAACTCAGCCACGGCGTGGCCGAACATCGGCGGTTGGGTGATCGACGACGACCCTTCCCGACCCCAGAACCGGGCGTGGTGCCCCGGTTCGTGCTCGTAGTCGATGTGGGGGACGAACCCGAGCGGGGACTGGGTCCGGAAGCAGTGGGCCAACTCCGACACCGCCCGATCCGGCTGGCCGAGTCGAGCCCATACGAGGGCGTGGAAGCAGGAGTCCCACAACCACTGGAACGGGTACACCGACGCATTGGGCACGGTGTAGGGCGCCCGCCAGTTGGCCTCGAGCACGGCCCGTGCCGGCTCCGCCATAACCCCGTCCGGCCGCGTACCGGCCGGTAGCGTGGCGGCTCCATCGGGGGCGTTCCCGCCGTCGGGTGCCGTCACCGTCGATCGTCCGTGGAGCCCATGCCCATCTGCGCCTTCGTCTCGTTCCGGCTCGGCGGCACCGACGGGGTGTCGGTCGTGGCGGCCACGTGGGCCGAGGTCGTGGCCCGCATGGGGTTCGACGTGGTCACGGTGGCCGGCGAAGGCGCCGTCGACCGTCGGGTTCCGCGCCTGGCCATCGGGGCCTTCGCCGACGGTCGGGCCGGGGTGGACGGCCAGCGGGCCGCCGACGCCGCCACCATCGATGACCTGACCGCGGAGGTGAGCGTGGCGCTGGCCGATGCCGACGTGGTGGTGGTGGAGAACCTGGGCACCATCCCCATGAACCTACCGGCAGCGCGCGCCGTGAACCGCGTGCTGCGTGACCGGCCCGCGCTCTTCCATCATCACGACCCCGCGTGGCAGCGCTCGCGGTACGACGACGTGCGCGAGCTGCCGGCCGATGATCCGGCCTGGCGCCACGTGACCATCAACGACATCACCGGCGAGGAGATGGCGACGCGCGGCATCCGCGCCGTGACGATCCGCAACGGATTCGACGTCGATGCCCCGCGGGGTGACCGCGACGCCGCCCGGGCCGCCCTCGGCTTCGAGGGAGACGAGCGGGTGCTGGCCCATCCGGTGCGGGCCATCGCCCGCAAGGACGTTCCCGCGGCCCTGGCGCTGGCCGAGGCCATCGGGGCCACCTACTGGCTCACCGGGCCGGCCGAGGAGGGGTACGGCCCCACCCTCGACCGCCTGCTCGGCGAGGCCCGGGCCCGCGGCGTCTCCGTCCGCCACGAGACGGCGCCGGGTCCGGCCGAGCTGTACGCCGCCGCCGATGCTGTCGCCTTCCCCTCGACCTGGGAGGGGTTCGGCAACCCCCCCATCGAAGCGGCCATCCACCGTCGGCCCGTGGCGGTGTCGCACTATCCGGTGGCCGACGAACTGCGGACCCTGGGGTTCCGATGGTTCGATCCCGAACGACCGGCCGAGCTGGCGGCGTGGCTCGACGAACCCGACCCCGATCTCCTGGAGCACAACGCTCAGGTCGTCCGACGCCACCTGTCGCTCGACGGGATGGCCGACCGGATCCACCGCGTGTTCCATGAGGCAGGCTGGTTGGCGTGATGACGAATCCGGCCGACCAAACCCCCGATGATGCGGCGACACCCAACGACCCGGTCCGTGTCCGTCGCGCCCAGATGCAGCGGGTGGCCACCGTCGGCCAGCGGGTGGGCTATCTCCTCTTCGCCGTGGCCATCGTGGCCTTCTTCTACGGATTCTTCGTCGACTTCACCGACGGCGCGGTCACCGTCATCGTGGCGTCGATGGCGTTCGGGTCGGCGGCGTTGGCCCCCGCCATCGTGCTCGGGTACGCCGTCAAGGCGGCCGAGCGCGAGGACCGCGAACAGGGTTTCTGACGCCTCGGCCTACTCGGGTCGTAGGCCCCGCAGGCCGGCCCAGGCCAGCTCGGCCACCTGGGCGGCCAGGTCGTCGGCGTCGAGCTCGATCTCCTTGGCCAGCCACCGGCGACAGGTGCTCTCACCCAGACCGACGATGCCGTAGGCCAGGAGGCGGCGACGCTCGTCCGAGAGTCCCTCCACGACGATGAGGTCGGCGATGTTGTCGGCGATCTGGCCCTCGACCTTGCTGGCCTCGGCCAGGAACTCGGGGTCTCGGCGCACGTCGCCGGCGAACAACACGGTGAAGCCGTCGCGTTGCTCGTCGACCCACCCGAACCAGGCCTCGAAGCCCCGCAACACCTGCTGGTGCGGGGTGGGCGCACCGAGAGTGGCGAGGCGCACGCGCTCGCGAAGCTCGTCCCCCACCTCGCGCAGGACCTCGAGGAAGAGCTCACGCTTGGAGCCGAAGTGTTGGTAGAGGACCGGCTTGGTGACGCCCGCGGCTTCGGCGATGCCGTTCATCGACGCCTGGTGATATCCGTGATCGGCGAACGTGGCCAGCGCGGTGGCCAACAACTGATCTCGGCGTTCCGCAGCCGGAAGTCGGATGCTCATCGGACAGGACTCATGATCGGCCGATCGTAACGGGACTCTCCCAGATACCTACCGCACGGTGACAACGATCCCTGGGCGAGCAGCCCTGCGGCAAGTACCACCCCGACGAGTTGGACGACCTTCGCTCCGAATGGGACTGATCCACCTCGACGCGGGAGTGATCATCGGTTTCCTCGATGCTGACGACGCCCGCCACCGGCACGGGCACGACCGATTCATCAGGTGACGTCTCGGCCGCTGAAGGCGACCAACCGCTCGAGGGGACCGGCGCCATCCGCGGCCGGAAGGGCAACGGTGAAGTTGATTCCGTCACGCTCCCACGGGTCGAGGACGAGGTGGGCGAAAGCCTCGATCTCGACGACCGTGTCCTCGGGGACGTCGACGTCGGTGCCCAGGGTGGTGGCCAGGTCCCAGCTGTGCATCAGGAGGTCGAAGGCGATGAAGCGCAGCACCGTCCGGCCGGTCATCGTCCCCCAGGGAAGGGCGAAGATCTGGTCCATCGCACCGAGCTGTTGTGTGGCTGCCCCGAAGCGTCCGGCCACGACTGCGAAGGCCGGCATCGGCTCGTCGCCCACGATGTCCGGCATGCGACCGGAGATGTCGTGGAGGGGGGCACCCCCGAAGGCATCGGCGAACATCGCCGCGCCGTCGACGTCGTGGAGATCGAGCACGGTCGTCTCGGTCACGAGCCGGCCCCGGCCAGCTTCTCGCCCATGTGCTCGATCACTGCGCCGTGCTCGGCCTCGGGGCTGAACAAGATGACCTCGGCGTCCGCGGTGACCCGCACAGAGTGTCCCGGCGGCCAGTAGAAGAGGTCACTGGCGGTGCAGGTCTCCTCGGACCCGCCGCTGTAGGTCACGACCACTGCCCCCTCGAGGAGATAGCCCCAGTGCGGCGCATGGCAGACGTCGCCCTCCAGCCCTTCGAGAAGCGGGGCGATGTCGGTTCCCGTCGCCAAGGAGAAGTACTCGGCGCCGATCACGCCGTACCCCGTGGCGTCGCCGAAGCCCGTCAGCTGACGGGCCGTCGCGCCCGGTACATCGAGCTTCACGGGTACGTCGTTCTTGGTCACGTGCATCGTGGCCGCTCCGTTCGTCGTGCCACTCCGGTTCGAGCGGTCGACGTCACTGTGGGGGGGGTACCGCGTGCCGCTCATCGGTCATTTCTCGGTCGTTCGTCGGTCGTCCCGGGTGCGACCTGCACCACATGGGGGACACTGGCGCGGTGACATGTCGGGTGCTCGGAGCTGTCGAGGTGTCGGTGGATGGTCGCTTCCAGCCGCTCGGCCCCGCGCCACCCTGCAGACCCACATCTCCAAGTTGCGCGGGGTGATGGGGAAGGGGGGAGCAGCCCTCCTTACCCGGCCGCCCGGCTACGTGCTCGACCCGGCCGCCGGCGACCTCGACGCCGAGCGCTTCGAGCGCGACCTGGCCAGCGCTCGTGAGCTCGCGGTCGAGGCGACGAGACTCGAAGAGCTGCGCCTCGCGGCCCTCGAGTTGCGCAACGACGCCCGGATCGCCTGTGGCGATGAGGCGGACGCCATCGGCGATCTCGAGGACCTCATGGCGGTCATGTCGACGACCCGCCTCCTCACCCTCACCGGGCCGGGTGGTGTGGGCAAGTCGACGTTGGGCGCGGAGATCGGTCGGCGCCTCGTCGACGGTTTCGCCGATGGGGTGCGACTCGTCGAGTTGGCGACCGTGCGCGAGCCCGGCGCAGTCGTCGCGGCCGTGGCGCGCTCGCTCGACGTGGAACGCCGGCCTGGGCGATCGCTGGCGGAATCGATCACCGAGGTGCTCGGCTCCCGAAACGTGCTCTTGATCCTGGACAACTGTGAGCACGTCGTGGGCACGGTGGGGGAGCTCGTCACCAAGATCCTCCGCTGGTGCCCCCAGGTACGACTCGTCGCCACGAGCCGTGAACCGATCGGCGTACCGGGCGAGACGGTGCGTCCGGTGGCGCCGCTGGTCGTTCCCGAGCGCGCCGACGATCCCTTCGACGTGCTGCTCGCCACCCCCGCCATGCAGGTCTTCGTCGCCCGCGCCGGGGAGTCAGCGCCCGCCTTCGAGATCACGCAACGCTCGGCGCCGGCGATCGCCGAGCTCTGCATCGCCCTCGACGGGCTCCCACTCGCTCTCGAGCTGGCGGCCGCACGGATGGCGTCGATGAGCCCGCGCCAACTCGCCGACCGTCTCCACGAGCGCTTCGCTCTCCTGGAGGCCGCAGAGGACGTCGTCGGTGTCAGTGGGGTGGCGCCGGCCGAGGTCGCCCATCTCCTCGCCGCGCTGGTGGACAAGTCGATGGTCGTGGTCAGGCGCACGGGCGGTGACGTGCGCTACACGCTGGCGCCGACGGTGCTGGCGACCGTGGGGTACGGCTGCTTCGTCCGCGGTGAGCTCGACAGGGCGGCGGAGATGGCCTCGGCGGCGATCGACATCCGGACCCGATCTGCCCTCGTGTCGTGTGGCCTACCTGAACGCCTGCTGGGAAACGTCCTGTTCTACCAGGGGGAACGCGAAGGGGCGATTGCCTGGATCGAACGACTGGTGGAGGTGCGCGGCGCTCCGGGAGCGACGCCCGGCTCGCCCACGCGCTCTACATGCGAGGCGTGGCCCGCGTGAGCATCGGCGACCCCGCCGGCGGTGGTGAGTCGGCCGCCGAGGCGATGTCGCTGCGAGCCGAAAGGGGAGAGACCACGGTGGCCCTGCGCGGCTACCGACACGTCATCGAGACCTGGTTCCAGGGTGGAGACTGGGCCAATCAGTGGTTGAGCCTGCGCCACCTCGCAGGGATCTTCGCCGAACTCGGCCGAGACGCGGACGCGGCCCTCCTCTTCGGTGCTGTCGATGCCGCCGGCGCATCGACGGCGCTGCCCTTCTCCCCGCGCGACGCCGACCATCTCCACGGCGTCGCGGCCACGCTCGCCGACCGGCTCGGTCCGGTCGCGGCCGCTGAAGCCCGTCGGCGGGGAGAGATGATGCGCGACGAAGCCACGGTGGCGGCGGCCTTGCGGGCGATCACCGAGCTCACGTGAGCCCGGGCCGCCCCGTGGCGTCTGAACTGGGAAAGTCGGGACGCGTGATGCTCGGCGCATCGGGAAACCAGTCCACAGCACATCTCAGATGACAACGGTCGAGCCTCTAACGACGCAGCGGGTCTTCGTTGGTGCGAATGCCCTCTCGCTCGAAGCCGGCGCTGGCCGGACCAACGACCGAGTAATCCGTGATGGGACTACTCGATGCGCAGGCCGGAGATGGCCCGGCTGATGACGAGGCGCTGGATCTCAGAGGTGCCCTCGAAGATGGTGAAGATCTTGGCGTCGCGGTGCCACCGCTCCACGGGGTACTCGCGGGTGTAGCCGTAGCCACCGAGGATCTGGATGGCCTGCTCGGTGACCCACACGGCCACCTCGCCCGCCTTCAGCTTCGACATCGAACCCTCGGCCGAAGTGAACTGCTTCTTGGAAGCAGCCATCCACGCCGCTCGATGCACCAGCAACCGGGCGGCGTCGATCTCCATCTTCATGTCGGCCAGCTTGAAGGCGATGGACTGGTTCATGATGATCGCCCGCCCGAAGGCCTGGCGTTCCTTGGCGTAGTCGAGCGAGTACTCGTAGGCCGCACGGGCCACACCGAGGGCCTGGGCGCCGACCGCGGGCCGGGTGGCCTCGAAGGTGGCCATGGCCGGCTGCTTGGCCCCGGTGTGACCGCCCTCGCGGGCCTTGGCCAGCTTGGCGTCGAGCTTCTCCTTGCCGCCGAGCAGGCAGCGCCCGGGCACGCGCACGTCGTCGAGCACGACCTCGGCGGTGTGTGACGCCTTGATGCCGTGCTTCTTGTACTTCTGCCCCATCGACAGACCCGGTGTTCCCGGCGGCACCACGAAGCTGGCCTGGCCCCGACCCTTGAGGGCGGGATCGACGGCGGCCACGACCACGTGCACGTCGGCGATACCGCCGTTGGTGATCCACGCCTTGGTGCCGTTCAGCACCCACTCGTCCTTCGCTTCGTCGTACACGGCCCGGGTGCGCAGCGACGAGACGTCGGAGCCGGCGTCGGGCTCACTCACGCAGAAGGCCCCGAGCATCACCTTGTCGGCGGTGCCGTAGCACTGGGGCACCCACTCCATGACCTGCTCGGGGGTGCCGTTGCCACCGATGCCGGCGGCGGCGAGACCCGACCCGAAGATCGACAGACCGATGCCGGCGTCACCCCAGAACATCTCCTCGATGGCGATGGGGAGGGTGAGCCCGGTGGGGTCGGCCAGGGCGTTGGCCATGAACTCCCAGCCGTACAGGCCGATCCTGGCCGCCTCCTCGACGACGGGCCACGGGAACTCCTCGCGCTCGTCCCACTCCTCGGCGACCGGACGGATCACCGTCTCGGAGAAGTCGTGGACCCACTTCTCGATGGTGAGCTGGTCCTCGTTGAACTCGAGGGAGTAATCGGTCATCTCGTGCACCTCGCGGGGGTGGGGGGATGGGTCGGCCCCAGGGCCGGACCTCCACAAGTTACCCCCTGGTAACAACGGCGACCACTCGTGCGGCCGCAACCGCCCGCTTCACCGACTGAAGGCGTTCACCCCGGCCGCACCTCGGTGCCGGTTGCGGTGTCCTCCACCACCCAGCCGTCGGCGGTGAGCTCGTCGCGGATGCGGTCGGCTGCCGCCCAGTCCTTCTCGGCGCGGGCCTCGTCACGGAGACGGGCAGTGGCGAGCACGACCGCCGGCACCTCGCCGCCCCCGGCGTCGAGCACCAGGCCCACCGCGCCGCAGATCTCCCCGATGGCCTGCACCAGAGGTGCCGCCGATGCTGCGTCGTCGGCGTCGAGGGCGATGTTGGCGCGAGTCACGAGCCCGAAGAGCAGGGCGATGGCGGCCGGCGTGTCGAGGTCGTCGTCGAGAGCCCGACGCAGCTCGTTCAACGCCACCGGATCGGCATCACCTCGGACTGGCCCGTCCAACTCCAAACCGGCGGCCGACGCCCGCCGGGCCAGCGCGTCGAGCCGTTCGAGGGCCGCGGTGGCATCGGCCGTGGTGGCGACCGTGACCTCCAGCGGCGAGCGGTAGTGCGCCCGCAGCACCAGCAGCCGGTAGGCCCGGGGGTCGGTGCGCTCGGTCAGGTCGAGCAGCGTGGTGAAGTTGTCGAGGCTCTTCGACATCTTCTCGCCCCCGACCTCCACGAAGCCGTTGTGCACCCAGTGGCGGGCGAAGGTGCGGCCCGACGCCACCGCCTGGGCCCGTTCGTTCTCGTGGTGGGGGAAAGCCAGGTCCTGACCGCCACCGTGCAGGTCGAAACCGTCGCCGAGCAGGTCGAGCGACATCACCACGCACTCGGTGTGCCACCCGGGACGACCCTCGCCCCACGGCGACGGCCACGACGGCTCACCCGGCTTGGCGAACTTCCACAGCGCGAAGTCGACCGGTGAGTGCTTGTGCTCGGCCACGTCGACCCGAGCGCCGGCCTGCAAGGAGTCGAGCGACTGGCGGGCCAGCAGGCCGTAGTCGGCCACGGCCGCCGGAGAGAAGTAGACGCCGTCGTCGGACACATAGGCGGCGGCGCGCTCGATAAGGTCGGCGATCAACTGCACCATGCGGTCCACGTAGTCGGTGGCGTGGGGTTCGTGGTCGGGGCGGGCCACGCCGATGGCCTCCATGGCCTGCCACCAGATGGCCTCGTTCTCGGCCACCACCTGCGAGGTGGACACGCCGAGCTCGGTGGCGCGCTGGATGATCTTGTCGTCGATGTCGGTGATGTTCGACACGTACGTCACCTCGAACCCACACCAGGTGAGGTAGCGACGCAGCACATCGAACACGAGCGCGAACCGGCCGTGCCCCAGGTGAGGCGGGCCGTACACGGTGGGCCCGCACACGTACATCGACACCTGGCCCGGTTCCCGGGTCACGAGCGGAACGACGGCACCCCGGGCGGTGTCGAACAACTGCAGCACAGCGCCGACGCTAGCGGTCCGGCCGCCCGACCCCGAAGCCCTTCGGAGGGCCACAGGTGCGGGCGGTAGCCTCCACGCTCGTATGAGCACGGCTGCCCCCACTCCCCGCCCCGCCTGGTCCGTTCCCGAGAAACCCGGCCTCGAAGGGCTCGAAGAACGGTGGGGTCGGGTGTGGGAGGACGACGGCACCTACCGCTTCGACCGCCGCGCCGAACGCGACGACGTGTACTCGATCGACACGCCCCCACCCACGGTCAGCGGCTCGCTGCACGTCGGTCACGTGTTCAGCTACACCCACACCGACACCATCGCCCGCTATCAACGCATGCGGGGCAAGGCGGTGTTCTACCCGATGGGCTGGGACGACAACGGTCTGCCCACCGAACGTCGGGTGCAGAACTACTACGACGTGCTGTGCGACCCGTCGCTCCCCTACGACCCGTCGTTCGCCGTTCCCGAGCCGGTGAGCGAACGCTCGAAGGACGAGCGCAAGGCGCCCAAGGTCCAGATCAGCCGGCGCAACTTCGTCGAGCTGTGCAACCACCTCACCGCCGAGGACGAGGTGGCCTTCGAGGAGCTGTGGCGCCACCTCGGGCTGAGCGTCGACTGGTCGATGACCTACGCCACCATCGACGAGCGCTCCCAGCGTGTGGCCCAGCGGGCGTTCCTGCGCAACCTCCAGCGTGACGAGGCCTACCAAGCCGAGGCTCCGGTGCTGTGGGACGTCGACTTCCGGTGCGCCGTCGCCCAGGCCGAGCTGGAGGACCGCGAGCAACCGGGCGCCTACCACCGCATCGCCTTCCACGGCCCGGGCGGCGACGTGTTCATCGAGACCACCCGCCCCGAGCTGCTGGCCGCCTGCGTGGCCCTCGTCGCCCACCCCACCGACGAGCGGTACCAACCCCTGTTCGGCACCACCGTGCGCTCGCCGCTGTTCGACGTCGAGGTGGAGGTGAAGGCCCACGAGCTGGCCGACCCCGAGAAGGGGTCGGGCATCGCCATGATCTGCACCTTCGGCGACCTCACCGACGTCATCTGGTGGCGTGAGCTGCAGTTGCCGACGAGATCGATCGTGGCCGAGAACGGCCGGATCGCCAGTGACACCCCCGACTGGATCACCGCCGGCGGCGAGGCCGCGGTGGCCGCCTTCGCCCAACTGGCCGGCACGTCCGTCAAGCAGGCCCAGGCCAAGACCGTCGAACTGCTGGCCGAGAGCGGCGAGCTCGAGGGTGGGCCCAAGCCGATCACCCATCCGGTGAAGTTCTTCGAGAAGGGCGACCGGCCCCTCGAGATCATCACCAGCCGTCAGTGGTACCTGCGCAACGGCGGCCGCGACCTCGACCTGCGCGCCGCACTGCTGCAACGCGGCCACGAGCTGCACTGGCACCCGCCCCACATGCGGGTGCGCTACGAGAACTGGGTCAACGGCCTCAACGGCGACTGGTTGGTGAGCCGGCAACGTTTCTTCGGCGTTCCCTTCCCGATCTGGTACCCGGTCGGCCCCGACGGTCTCGCCGACCACGCCCACCCGATCCTCGCCGCCGAGGTGGACCTCCCGGTCGACCCGTCGGCCGAGGTGCCTCCGGGCCACGACGAGAGCCAGCGCGGGCAACCGGGCGGTTTCGTGGGTGACCCCGACGTCATGGACACGTGGGCCACCTCCTCGCTGACCCCCCAGATCGCCACCGGCTGGGGCGAGGACGACGACCTCTTCGCCCGCACCTTCCCCATGGACCTGCGGCCCCAGGCCCACGAGATCATCCGCACCTGGCTGTTCTCCACCGCGGTGCGCTCGCACCTCGAGCACGACTCGCTGCCGTGGCGCAACACCTCCATCTCGGGCTGGGTGCTCGACCCCGACCGCAAGAAGATGTCGAAGAGCAAGGGCAACGTCGAGACGCCGATGGACCGCCTCGAGCAGTACGGCGCCGATGCCGTCCGGTACTGGGCGGCCAACGGGCGGCCCGGCACCGACACCGCGTTCGACGAGGGCCAGATGAAGGTGGGCCGCCGCCTGGCCATCAAGCTGCTGAACGCCAGCCGATTCGCCCTGGGCCTCGGCGGCGGCGACGGTGCCGCTCGCACCACCGACCTCTCCCTCGTGACCGAACCCCTCGACCGGGCCATGCTGGCCCGGCTGGCCGAACTGGTCGACGACGCCACGACGGCCTTCGACGCCTACGACTACGCCCGGGCCCTCGAACGTACCGAGTCGTTCTTCTGGGCCTACTGCGACCAGTACCTGGAGCTGGTCAAGGGCCGGGCCTACGGCGCCCGAGGCGACGAAGCGGCGTGGTCGGCCCAGGCCGCACTGCAGCTCTCGCTGTCCACGATGCTGCGCCTGTTCGCCCCGTTCCTCCCCTTCGTCACCGAAGAAGTGTGGTCGTGGTGGCAGGACGGCTCGGTGCACACGGCACCGTGGCCCGATGCCAGCGGGCTGCGCGACGCCGCCGCCGACGGTGACCCTTTGGTGTTCGAGGTGGCCGCCGCCGCGCTCGGCGAGGCCCGCAAGGCCAAGACCGAGGCCAAGCGCACCCTCAAGTGGCCGGTCGACGCCATCGTGGTGATCGACCGCGAACCTCGGGTGCGGGCGCTGCGGGCCGGGCTCGACGACGTGCGCGAGTCGGCCAACGCCGCCTCGGTCACCGCCGAGGTCGGAGAGGTGGCGACGATCACCGTCACCTTGGCCGAGGCGCCCGACGGACCCGACGTCTGACGACACCCTCCGTCACCGATTTCGCCCGCCTCACCGGCGCCATCGTCGCGAGTCGCACCAGCGTCGGCGTCAAGTCCCCGGTTCCTCCCCCGCAGGAGATTCGTCGGAGGAAGGCTCAGCCGAGGTCGAGGTTTCACCATCGCTCAAGATGACCGTGGTCGGGCCCCCTGCGGCGGCGAACGGGACGCCGGCCTCGTCGAAAGCCTGCTTGAGGCGCTCGCGTAGGGCTCGCTGGAGGGCGAACTGCGCCGCCGGTCGGGTCTTGATCACCAGGCGGACGGTGATCCCCTCCGCGGTCATGTCCTCCACTCCCCACAGGTCGGGCGCCTCCAGCACGTCGTCGGCCCACGCCGGATCGGCAGAGAGGTCTTCGGCCACCGCCGAGACGATCTCTCGGACCTGATCGAGGTCGGCGTCGTAGCCCACCACCACGTCGAGCACGGCGCGGGCCCACTCCTGGCTCTTGTTGCCCACCCGCTGGATCTGGCCGTTGGGAACGTGCCACACCACCCCGTTGGCGTCGCGCACGCGGGTGGAGCGCAGGGACACCTTCTCGACCGTGCCCCTGGCGTCGGGACCGAGGTCGACGACGTCACCCACCCCCAGCTGGTCCTCGGCCACGATGAAGAAGCCGGCGATGAAGTCGCGCACCATGGTCTGGGTTCCGAAGCCCAGAGCGATGCCGATGATGCCGGCCCCGGCGATGAGGGGCCCGAAGTTGATGCCGATCGTGTCGAGGATGGCGACCAGGGCCACGAACCAGATGGCCACGGTGACGATCGATCGCCCCACCGCGACCATGGTGTGGGTGCGAGCATCGCCGCGCAGGTCCCACTGGTCGGACTTCAACAACACGTTCGGAGTGCGCTCCCGAAGGCGGTTCATCCGCTCGCGGTGCGGAGCCCCGGTGAACCGCTCCACCGAACGGCTGATGATCCAACGCGCCAGGCGACTGACGATCCACGCCACGAGGACGATGCCGAGGATGGTCAGGGGCTTGGCCAGGACCCAGTCGGCGACCCGCGCCCACGTGTCGGAACCGGTCAGGTCGTAGATCCAGGTGCAGGCCCACGACGGGTCGGTACCGCAGGCCTTGGCCGGATCGGTGAGTTCCTGGAGGGCCGAGGCCACGGGGCTCACCGCGGTCGTGGTGATGTCGGCGGGCACCGAACCGATCGGGGCGAGGAGCGCGGTCATCGAGATCGAGGCGGGACGCGTCGGTTGACCGGCGCCGATGCCGCCGAGCCCCCATCGCAGGGGCCCGGCCCGGGCACCGGTGGGGTCAGGCCGCCAGGTTCTGGTTGGCGTAGTCCCAGTTCACGAGGTTGTCGAGGACCACGTCGAGGAACTTGGCCCGGGCGTTGCGGTAGTCGATGTAGTAGGCGTGCTCCCACACATCGATGGTGAGCAGGGCCTTGGCGCCGTGCTTGAGCGGGAGGTCGGCGTTGGCCGTCTTCATGACGGCGAGCTTGCCGCCATCGTCGACCAGCCACGCCCAGCCCGATCCGAATTGGGTGAGCCCGGCCTCCACGATGGCGGCACGGAAGGCGTCGTACCCGCCCAGGTCGGAGTTGATGCGGTCGGCGATCTCCCCGGTGGGCTGACCGCCACCCGACGGCGACAGGCTGTTCCAGAAGAAGGTGTGGTTCCAGGTCTGGGCGGCGTTGTTGAACAGCCCGCCCTCGGCCTTGGCGACGATGTCCTCCAACGAAGCGTTCTCGTCGTCGGTGCCGGCGACCAATTTGTTCAGGTTGTCGACGTAGGTCTTGTGGTGCTTGCCGTAGTGGAACTCGAGGGTCTCGGCGCTGATGTGCGGCGCGAGGGCGTCCTGGGCGTAGGGCAAGGCGGGAAGCTCGAAGGCCATGAGAAATCCCTTTCTCTGATCGGGGGTGGCGGCGTGACCCTAGTGGAGCGCTACGAAGGCGGGCCCGGCCGGAGCCGGACCCGCCTTCGGGAGTCCTGATGGGTCAGCGCAGTCCGGCCCGGCGCGAACACGCCGGCCAGGCGCCCCAGCCCTGCGAGGCGAGGACGCGCTCGGCGATCTCGATCTGCTGCGCCGGCGTGGCCTGGTACGCGTAAGGGGCGTAGGCGGTGCCGCCGGCCGAGCGCCAGGTGCCGGGATGGAACTGGAGGCCGCCGGAGTAGCCGTTGCCGCTGTTCATCGACCAGTTGCCGCTGCTCTCGCACCGGGCGATGGTGTCCCACACGCCGTTCCCACCGGAGGTGGTGACGGCCGAGGAACGAGAGGCCCGCTCGGCCCGGGCCGCCTCGTCGGCGGCGCGCTGGGTGGCGCGCTCGGCCTCGGCCGCGGCTTCGAGGCCGGCGAAGAACTCGAAGGTCTGGACCCGCTCGGCCTCGCTCATGGCGTTGAACCGGAGGGTGAACTGCTCCTCGGGCGGGAGCGCGGCGATGGCGGCGAGGATGGCCTCGGTCTCGAGACGCTGGCGCTCCGCTTCGTAGGCGGTGGCGGCGAACCGGTAGCGCTCCGTGGCGCCTCGTGCCGCCGCTTCCTGCTCGGCGACCGTGGTGGAGATGGCGACCGGTTCGGTATCGGCGCCGCGATCGAGGGCGAAAGCGGGCAGGGCGACCGCGGCGGTCAGGGCCAGGGTGCCGATGGCGGCGGCCTTGAGGGGCCGACTGATGCGGCGTTGGCGGGTGGGGGTCATGGTGGGGGGCTCCTTCCACGCCGACGATCGGCGCTGGAACTGCAACAAACAGCCGCCCACTGTGGTGTTTCTGTCACCGAAATGCAACATTGGCTGTAATATTTCTGACCATGACGTTCGGCACGTCATCCCCGGCGCATCGACTCCGACGATTACGGGCATGGCGCTCCCAGGCGCCCGAATGGCCCCGCGATCGACCGCCACGGCCGCTTCGGCGGTCCCTCGGCGCTGGGCTCTCAGCCGCAGTTTCGCGCGCTGAGTGGTGTGAATATTACGAAGAGCGTTCGATGACGAGACGCTCGGCGAGCAGGCGCCCCGCCGCCCCACCCGAGCGGGCCGCCCCACCCACGAGTGGCCCCCCGAAGATGTCGCCGGCCATCGCCGCCGGCGGCAGGTCTCGCAACAATCGGGTCGGCTCGGACCGACATTCGACGGGCCGGGCGAACCGCCAGCGATGCACCTGGGTCGCCGCGGTCACGACGTTCGCCGCCAGCGCCGGCAGGGCCTCGGTCACCCAACCGACGATCTCGACATCGTCCTGGTCCCACCACGACCCACTGGTGGCCACCCCCAGGTGCACCGTGAGAGCAGGGACCGGGGAGATGCCCTTCATCTGGTTGTCGGCGAGGAACTCGATGGGTTCGGCGTCCAGGCGCCAGGCGCCCGGCTCGGCCAACCCCGACGGGCCGTCGAGCGGGGCCATGACGGCGATGCACGGGTGATACGCCAGCACCCCGAGCTCGTGGGCGTCGACCGGATCGAGCTCCGCCCCTCCGGCTTCGAGCAGCGCCAGCGTCTGAGGCACCGGCGCGGTGAGCACCAGCGACCGAGCCTGGAGAGGGTCAGCTCCGTCGATCTCGATCCGCCAGCGCCCGGCCGTTCCGGTGGGATCGGCGACCAGCGCCGAGACCCGTTGGCCGGTACGCACGTCGAGGCCCGCAGCCAGGTGCTTGGCCACCGCCGTCATGCCGGACCGGCCCCGCCATCGCGGATGGCCGTCGGCCTGCACCGACCCGTCCGGCTCGAGCCGACCGCCAAACCACGGCTCGATGACCCCTGCTTCGGTCCATTCGGCCGCCAGGGCGCCCAACTCGTCGCCGGGGGTGGTGAAGAACTGGGCCCCGTGGTCGCACACCGCGTCGCCGAGCCGTCGGGTGGCCATACGCCCCCCCACGGCGCGGCCCTTGTCGAGCACCACGACCTTCGCACCGGCGGCGGACAACGTGCGGGCCGCCATCAGCCCGGCGATGCCCGCCCCGACGACCACCACCTCGGTGGTGGCATCGGGGCCTCCCGGCGTCACTCGGCCCGGGCCACACCGACCGGGCACGAGAGCCCGGTGCCACCGAGACCGCAGTACCCGTTCGGGACCTTGTGCAGGTACTGCTGGTGATAGTCCTCGGCGTAGAAGAACGGGCCCGCCGGTGCGATCTCGGTGGTGATCTCGTCGAAACGCGCCCTGGTGAGCACCTCCTGGAAACGCTCGCGGCTGGCGAGGGTCTCGGCGAGCTGGGCGTCGTCGGAGGTGTAGATCGCCGACCGGTACTGCGTACCGACGTCGTTGCCCTGCTGGTAGCCCTGCGTGGGGTCGTGCCCCTCCCAGAAGACCTGGAGGAGGCGGCCGAAGGACACCACAGTCGGATCGAACACCACCAGGACAGCCTCGGTGTGGCCGGTCCGCCCCGAACAGGTCTCCTCGTAGGTGGGGTTGGGCGTGAACCCACCGGCGTAGCCGACGGCGGTGGTGTACACGCCGTCGAGCGTCCAGAACAGCCGCTCGGCCCCCCAGAAGCAGCCCATGGCGAACTGGACCGGCTGGAGGCCCTCCGGAAACGGTGGGGCCATCGAGGTACCGAGCACGGCATGCGCACCAGGCGTGGCGATGGGCGTGGGTCGGCCCGGCAAGGCCGACTCGGGGGCGATCATCTCTGACTTCCTGAGTCCGAAGAACATGGCCATCACGGTACCGGCCCACCCTGTCGCCGACACGAGCGGGGACCGTAGCGTTCGCGGGCCGTAACCTCCGCTCATGAGGATCGACGCGGTCGAGCTCCGGGTAGCCGCCCTCCCCCTCGTCGAGCCCTTCACCACCGCCCACGGCACCGTCAGCGAGCGGCCACTGGTGCTGGTGCGGGTACTCGGGCCCGACGGCGAGGGATGGGGCGAGTGCGCGGCGCTGGCCGAGCCCACCTACACCTCGGAGTACGCGGACGGAGCGATCGCCGTCCTGCGCGACCACCTTGTTCCCCGCCTGCTGTCCGGGGCCGCCGGCGACTCGACCGGCCTCGGGGCCGAGGACGTGGCCGCGGTCCTCGGCGACGTGGTGGGCCACCCGATGGCCAAAGCGGCGCTCGAGCTGGCCGTGCTCGACGCCGAGGGCCGGCGCAGGGGCTCGACGCTGGCCCAAAGGCTCGTGGCCGGACCGGGGCGCTTCGTCGATGTGCCCGGCGGCGTGGCCATCGGCCTCCGCGAATCCCCCTCGGCCCTGGCCGAGGAGGTGGGGAGGCGGGTGGCGCAGGGCTACGCCAGAGTGAAGATCAAGATCGCACCCGGCCTCGACGTCGACCACGCCCGGGCGGCACGCGACGCCGCCGGCCCCGACACCGTGCTCCTCGTCGACGCCAACGGCGCCTACCGACTCGACGCCGAACCGGGTGCTCCCGACGACGCCCGTCGCCTGCTCGACCTCGACGGGGTGGACCTGGCCGGCATCGAGCAGCCTCTGGCCCCCGACGCCCTCCTGGACCATGCGGAGCTCGCCCGCCGCATGCGCACCCCGATATGTCTCGACGAGTCGTTGTCGTCCATGGCCCTGACCGCCCAGGCCCTCGACATGGGCGCCTGTTCGGTGGTGTGCGTCAAGGCCCCCCGGTACGGGAGCTGGCTCGGCGCGGCCGAGGTCCTCGATCATTGTCTTGGCAATGGAGTCGCGGCCTACATCGGCGGAATGCTCGACGGCGGATTCGGCCGAGCGGCCAACCTGGCCCTGGCCGCTCACCCCGCCTGCACCCTGCCCGGCGACATCTCGGCCACCGACCGCTTCTTCACCGACGACGTCACCGACGCGCGCCGCGCCATCGTCCAGACCGGTCCGATCCGTTTTCTGGTCCCGTCCGCGCCGGGAATCGGGGCGACCGTCGATCCGGCCGGCCTCGCCCGCCTCACCCGCCACGTCGAAACCGTCATCGCTTCACCTGGCGGAACGAGACCCCGGCGGAGCTGACCAACAAGGTCGTCGTGGTCACCGGCTCGTCGAGCGCCATCGGGGAGGCCGTGACCACGTGACGGGGCAGATCCTCGCCGTCGGCGGCGCCATGGGCCTGGTGATCTGAGCCGCCCACCACCGTCCCCCACCTACGCTGCATCGCACGCCACGACGAGGGGAAACAGTGGACACGATCGAGATCGACGCGGTGAGCGACGGGGTACGGGTGTTGCGGCTGAACCGACCCGAGCGGCTCAACGCCCTCAACTTCGAGATGACCGCCGCCCTGCACGATGCCCTCGACGACCTGAGCGCCGACGAGACGGCCAAGGTGATCGTGCTCACCGGTGCCGGCCGGGGTTTCTGCGCCGGCCTCGACCTACGCGACACCGGCGTCCCTCCCGAACCGGGCACCCACCGGCGCCGCCACGCCGGAACCTCCGGGCAGGCGTTCATCGCCGACCTCACCCTGCACCTGCGCGAGACGCCCCAGGTGGTGGTGGCGGCCGTCAACGGACCCGCCTACGGGGGAGGGCTGGCTCTCGCCGCGGCCTGCGACCTCAGGATCGCCTCGATGTCGGCGTCGTTCTGCTCGGCGTTCATCCGCACCGGGCTCACCGGCACCGACATCGGCATCACCTACTTCTTGCCGCGCCTCATCGGCGCCGCCCACGCCTTCGACATGATCCTGACCGGACGCACCGTCGACGCCGCCGAGGCCGAACGGATGGGTCTCGTGTCGCGGGTCGTGCCCGATACGGACCTGGTCGATTCCGCCGTGACGATGGCCGAAGGCATGGCCGCGTACACCACGTACGGGCTACAACGCACCAAGGAGGTGCTGTGGCACAACCTCGACGCCTCCAGCGCCGCCGCGGCCATTGCCCTCGAGAACCGAAACCAGGAGCTCGGGATCCTCACCCCAGAGGTCCGCGACTACATGGCGACCTACTCCCGCCGTCTCGGTCGCGGCTGAGTCCAGTCGCGACGGGGCCCCGGTGGCGAACCACCGAGGCCCCGTGACGGTCGAGGCGATCTCCCCCTGCGGATCGATCGATCGATCGGGCGTCAGCCGCCGGTGTACGCCGTCGAGATCCGATCGGTGTCCAACTTGGCGGACGCGACCGAGGGAGTCGACGGCGCCACCGTGGCCACGTACTTCGGGTCGCAGGAGAATTCGCCCGCCGGCTGGGGCAGCGTCTGGACGTACGAAAGGCCCTGCATCTGCAGCACCATGACGCAGTCGGGCGGGAGGTTCTGGCCGGGATTGGACTCGGCGTGCAGACCGCCGCCGGTCCACTTCGTCACCTTGGAGACATTGTCGAGGACGCACTGGCGGGTGAGGTCGGTACCGCACTCCTTGGCCGCGGTCGCCCACAGCAGGAAGGCCGACGTGGCCTGAGCCCCGAGCAGCGCCGGGCTGCCCCCGCTCTTCTCGATCAGGTCGAGATACTGCTGCGTGGCCTTGTTCTTGCTGGCCTGCTCGAAGGGCACGAAGGCCAGGCGCATGTACACGTTGTCGGCGTTGCCCGCCGTGTTCGAGGAGACGAAGGTCTCGTCGTAGAAGTTCGAGTCGGTGAGCCACAGCGGCTTGTAGTCGGCCTGCGCGGCCGCATCGAGGAAGTTCTGGAAGTTCGGGATCGGTGAACCCGAGAAGTACACGAACTCGGCCCCGCAGTCCTTCAGCTTCTGGACGTAGGGGGCCCACTGGACCGCCCCGGCGATCGGGTAGGTCTGCTCGCAGTCGGAGATGAACTGCCAACCGGCGGCCGGGTAGGTGGCCAGTGCCTTCTCGGTCGACTCACGCGTCGCCGCGAAGTCGCCGAAGACGACGGCGGCCTTCTTGACCTGCTGCGGGTACTTCTCCGCCAGTAGGTAGGCCTGGCCGACGGGCGTCACGTCGACCGGGTTCGGGACCGGCTGGTAGCTCAGCGGTCCGTGGGCCACGGTGGAGCTGACGTTGTAACCGGGCACCTGTGGGAGCTGGCAGCTCACGCGGGTCTGCTCGGCGGTGCCGTCGAGGGCCCAGCCCTGGCCGACGAGCATGAAGACCTGGGCGCAGGCCTCGGTCATGACGTTGTTGGCCTCGGTGATCTTGGCGTCGTAGTAGTTGCCGACCACCTCGCGACCGTTGATGCCGCCCTGCTGGTTGCACCAGTCGATCATGGCCGAGACGGCATCGGACATCTGCTTGTTGAGGCCCGGCGAGCCCGTGAAGCCGGCGTCGTCGCCGTACCCGATGGTGATCGAATCCGCGGTGATGCCCTGGTCGCCGGTCGCGACGTTGGTGCCCGCGGCCGGACCACACGGGGTGGCGAGGTCGCCGAAACCGCTGGTCGCACCGCTCTCGCCGGCATCGGCCGACGTCGACGGGGCCGAGGTGTCCTCACTCCGGCTGCTGCTGCAGGCCGCGAGCAAAAGGCCGAGCACGGCAACGACACCGAGCCAGCGCAGACGCTTGTGATTCATGAAACTCCCAAGTTCGGGCCGGCCCGGTGAGGGTCCGGCTCGCCAGCACCGGGGGCGGGGGCTCCCGGCGGCGACGTCGCCGAGACGAACGTCACGGCCGCAGAACCTAGGCGGCGGTTGACCGCCTCAACAAAACCGGTCAACGAACTCGGTCAATGAACTCAGTCAATGACCAGGCCCGCCGACAGCGGGCACGAAGCCTCGGCCGGAAGGCCCAGGCGCGACGCCTGGTCCTGACGCCCCGAGCACGGGCCCCGGCCGCAATGCGACCGGGGCCCGTGTCCCTGGGGGCCTCATTCCGCCTGACGTCTTCTGGCGGGGCACGCACGCCGAGAAGGGTCTGGGACGAACGTCATATGACACCCGTCACAGACCCTACGACTCACTGACACCCTCGTCAACTCCCTCGGGTCAGACGACGTCCTGATCCGATCAAGCCAAGCCGTTGGCCTTCAAGAAGTTCGAGGCCACCGTCGATGCGTCCTCCTTGTCGACGACGTAGGCCTTGTTCATCTCGGTGACGGTCGCCGTCGTGAGCGCGGCAGAGACCTTGTTGACCAGGTCCACGAAGGACTGGCCGTAGGCGTCGACGAGGGCTTGGGCCATGACCGGGACGATGTTGTCCGCGGGCAGCAGCTTCTTGTCGTCGGTCAGGACCACGAAGTCGTTGCCGGCCAGCGGCGGATCGGTGGAGAACAGCACGGCCACGTCGAACTGCTTCCCGACGAGGGCATCGGCCCGGCCGTCGTCGAGCGCCACGAGGTTGGCCGAGAGATCGACGCCGTAGACCGACTTCAGTCCCGGGAGACAGAACGGGTTCGTCTCGCAATCCGATGGGGCACCGAGCTTCAACGACGCCCCCTTGGCGGCGAGATCGCTGAGGGTGGTGATCCCCAACTCCTCACTGCGGGCCTTGGTCATGACGAACGCATTGGTGTTGACGGCCGAGCTGGGCTTGGCCACCACGATCTTCTTCGGGGTCAGCAAGACCGTTGCCTGGCTCACGTTCGCGTTCACGTCGCTCCCAGCCGGCTTCTCGGGCTTGGCGAGATAGTTCAGCATCGAGCCGGCGTACTCCAAGGCGAAGTTCACGTCGCCGGTACCGAACGCCCCGTAGAGGAGGTCACGAAAACCACCGACCTCCTGCACACCCGTTGAGTACCCGGCGGCCGCGAAGGCCTGCTTGTAGACCTCCGACAGGACCAGGCTCTCGGGGAAGTCCTGAGCCCCGATGGCCACTGCGGGCCCCGAGGGGACGGTGGCCTTGGTGGTGGCCGTGGACGATGACGAGGAATCGCTGCCACACGCCGCAGCCAGGAGGATGAAGGCGACGGCGACGGCCATCGCGACAAGGGGCCGGCGACGGCGGGTGAGGATCTCGGAACGGGTCATCGGGGGATTTCCTTTCATTGGGGAACTCAGGGTCGAGAGAGGGAAGGGGCACCAGGGATGCCCGAGGGGGAAGAGTGGGCCCGGGGGCCACTCGAGCGGCGACGCCACCGCCGAGGTCGCTCGGCGGCCCAGGGGGTGAGCCGCCGCTGGAGCAGGCCGAGGATCACCTCGGCGACCAACCACAGGAAACCGACGGCGAGGGTGCCGGTCAGGAGCTTGGCGTCGTCACGTTGGGCCAGACCCTCGGTGAGGTAGGACCCCAGGGCCTGGTACCCGAACACCGAGGCCAGCGTGGCCGTGGCCATGACCTGCACGGTGGCCGTGCGGATGCCGGCGAGGATCAGCGGGAGCGCGACCGGCAGCTCGACCGACCGCAGCACCCCGCGACTGGTCATCCCCATGCCCCGGGCCGACTCGACCAACGACGGCTCGACCCCTCGGATACCGGTGGCGGTGTTGGTGTAGAGCGGCGGAATGGCCAGCAACACGAGAGCCACCACCGAAGGCCAGAACCCGAGACCCAGGCCCCAGAGGATCGCCACCGGGAAGAGCAGAGCGATCACCGCGTAGGTGGGCACCGCCCGACCCGCGGTGACCAACCCCGAAGCGACCGCGCCGCTTCGGCGTGAATGGGAGACCACGACGGCCAGCGGGATGGCGATGAGTACGGCGATGGCCATGACCAGCAACGTGAGTTGGAGATGGGCCGCCGTTCTCGAGATCAAGCCCCTCGAGCCGCCCAGCTCGACCGCGAGCACGGCGACGCTCATGCCCGCTCCCGGATCGTCCGGTTCCACGGCGTCAGCACCTGCTGCAGGCCCCACAGCATCAGGTCGAGGACGAGCGCCATCAGGATCGACAGGCTGGCCCCGACGACGATCGGCGTGGCGAAGTTGTCGCGCGCCAGTCCCTGGTTGATGAGCGCGCCATAGCCCCCCTCGCCGACGAGGGCCGAGATCGTGACGAGGCCAACGGTTCCGACCGTGGCGATGCGGATGCCCGCCATGATGGTCGGGAGCGCCAGCGGGAGGTCCACCTTCCAGAACCGTGGTGCCGACCGCATCCCCATGGCCGTAGCCGACTCGCGGACCAGAGGCGAAACGCCCTCGAGGCCGGCAACCATGTTTCGGACGAGGACAACGAGCGTGTAGCCCACGAGCGCCACGAGGGCGGTGCGGTAGCCCAGGCCGAGACGGGGGACCAGGAAGCCGAACAGGGCGATGCTGGGCACGGTGTAGAGAAGGCCGGTGCCCCACAGGATGGGTGTGGTGACGACCCGGAAGCGCAGGGCGATCGCGGTGAGGGCGGACGCAATGACGATCCCGATGGCCATCGTGAGCAGCGTGAGCTGGAGGTGCTGCACGGTGCGCTCGACGATGACATCGGAGTTGCGACCCACCCAGTTCCACCAGATCAGTGAGTCGGCGTCGTTGCCCAGCACCACCTTCACCGGAGACTCGCACTGATCGAGTCGACCGTGACCTCGCCGTGTTCGACACCGTCGTCATCGACGACGCGGGCCCGACCGTCGGGAGATCCGAGCAGGACGTCGAGGGCGTCTCGAAGTGTGGTGCTGGTGCGAACCACCACGTCACCGCCGTTCGACCGCTCCGGACCCACACCCGGACCGACAGGCGGGCCCGCACCATGGCGACCGGCGACGGCGGGGGAATGCAACGCCGAGGCCAGGAGGTCGCCGACGACCGAGAGGGAGAGGCGCTTGAGGGCACGGTTGTCACCGAGAAAGCGTTCAACGAACGGAGACGCCGGGGCTCGCAGGAGCTCGTCGGGAGTGCCGTACTGCTCCAACACGCCACCGACGTTCAGCAGGGCGATGCGGTCGGCCAGCTTGATGGCCTCGTCGATGTCGTGGGTCACGATCAGGATCGTCTTTCGGAGACGTCGTTGGAGATCGAGAAGCTCGTCCTGAAGCCGGGCCCGAACCACCGGATCGACGGCGCTGTACGGCTCGTCCATCAACAGCACAGGAGGGTCAGCGGCCAGCGCCCGGGCCACACCGACCCTCTGCTGCTGACCGCCGGACAGGGCACTCGGGTACCGCGACAGGATCTCCGGATCGAGACCCACGACCTCGGTGAGCTCGTCCACCCTGGCCCGGGTCCGGTCCTTCGACCACCCCAGCAGCTTCGGGACCGTGGCGATGTTGTCGGCCACGGAACGATGGGGGAAGAGTCCACCCTGCTGGATCACGTAGCCGATGCCTCGGCGGAGCTCGTGCAGGGGGATCAGCGCCGTGTCGACGCCCCGAAGCAGCACCCGACCACTGGTCGGGTCGATCAGCCGGTTCACCATCTTCAGGATCGTCGTCTTGCCGCACCCGGACGGGCCGACCAACGCCACGACCTCGGCGTCGGGTACGTCGAGGTCGAGGTCAGCGACCGCCGGAGCCGTGGCCTCGGGGTAGTGCTTCGACAGCCGCTCCAGCCGGATCGCCGGCTCCGCGTCGTCGTTGGCTGGTTCGTGCACGTGTCCCCCCCGCTGACGCGGCCCCGGATCCGTCGTGACGGGACGCGCCTGGCGCAGCCGTCCCATGGGTCTTGATCTGCGTGATGCTACCGGCGCGAACCGGTTCGCGGCCGGTTTCGGCGTACGACCCGTCGCCGAACGGCCGGTAGGGTGCCGCCCCGTGAGCATTCTCGATCGATTCCGCCTCGACGACAACGTCGCCATCGTCACCGGCGCCGGCCGCGGCATCGGTGCCGCCACCGCACTGACCCTGGCCGAAGCCGGCGCCGACGTGGTCATCGCCTCCCGCACCGCCGACCAACTCGAAGCCGTGGCCGAACAGGTCCGTGCGCTCGGGCGGCGCGCCGTCGTGGTGCCCGGCGACGTGAACGACCTCGACTTCCTCTCGGAACTGGCCGAGCGCGCCGTCGCCGAGCTCGGACGAATCGACGTCGTGGTCAACAACGCCGGCGGCGCCCCACCTCGCGAGTTCACCAAGCTCTCGGCGAAGTCGTTCGAAGCCGCCTTCCACTTCAACGTCACCACCGCGCTGGCCCTCACCCAGGCCTGCCTGCCCCAACTGGTCGAACACCGCGGCAACGTGGTCAACATCTCGTCGATGGCCGGGCGTGTCGCCAGCCGGGGCCTCACTTCCTACGGCACGGCGAAGGCCGCGCTCAGCCATCTCACCCGCTACATCGCCACCGAGGTGAACCCCAAGGTCCGGGTCAACGGCATCGCCGTCGGATCCACCGCCACGTCGGCGCTGGAGACGGTGCTGGAGGCACCGGAGATCCGCGGCGCCATGATCGCCGCCACCCCGCTGCGCTTCATCGGCGACCCCACCGACATCGCCCTCGGCGTGCTCTACCTGGCCTCCCCCGCCGCCCGCTACGTGACCGGCAAGATCATCGAGATCGACGGGGGCACGCAGGCGTCCACCCTCGAGATCCCGTTCCCCGACCTGTAGTGGTTCAGACGGGAACCGTCTCGGTGTCGCGACCGGATCGCAGGGTGGTGCCGGGCGTGTCGCCGGTGACCAGACCCTCGTGCACGATCTCGACACCGTTCACGATGGTGGAGGTCACGCCGGTCGCCTCGCTGTAGAGCCGCCACCCGCCGCCGGGCAGATCCCGGCGGGGCGCCACCGTGCCCGGACCGATGGTGGCGGGGTCGAGCACGACCAGATCGGCGTGCCAACCCTCGGCCACCCGCCCCCGACCGGTGAGGCCGTAGAAACGGGCCGGGGCGTCGGTGAAGAGCTGGACGGCCCGCTCGAACCCCATCAGCCCCCGGTTGCGAACCCCTTCGGCCAGGAAGCTCGTGTGACAGGCGAAGGTCTTCATCATGTCGAGGTGGGCGCCGGCGTCGGAGCCTCCGGCGATGACCCGGGGGTCGGAGTCGAGCAGACGGGCCCGCTCGACCCACGCTTCGTCGTCGGTGCCGATGGTGAGGGGCTCGAGGCCGGTGAGCAGGTCGTCGGACACCACGATGTCGCACAACGCGTCGATCGGGTCGACACCGCGTTCCGTGGCGATCTCGGCGATGGTGCGGCCGACGAGAGGCTGGAGGTCGGGGGACGCAACGTCGACGATGGTGTAGTCGGCGTAGCGGGCGATGGAGTGGTTGGGGCCGGCACCGGCGGCGGACTCGGCCAGACGGCGGCGAATGACCGGGTCGGCGAGAGCGGCACGGCGCTCGGCGTGGGGCAGGTGCACCACGTCGGCCCAGCCCGGCACGATGTCGAGCACGAACCCGGCGGCGAACGACAGCCGCATCCGCATGGGCTCGGGGAGGCAGAGCCCCACCACCCGACCGCCTCGGGCGGCGGCGTGATCCGACGCCGCCAACTTCGACTCCCGTGCGGCGCGGGCCTCCTCACCCGACGCCACGACCATCACGTTCCAGTTGAGCGATCGCTGACCGGCCACCGACATGGCGGTCATGCGCTCGACCTCGGCCTCGGTGAAGCGGGCCGACGCGGCCGGGATGAACTCGATGGTGGTACCGGGGTGATCGGCCACCGCCCCGGCGAGGGCCACGAACTCCTCGTCGTTGGCGAACCGTGACGGGACCGGCTGACCCAGGTGGTCGCTGTGGCTGGCCGACGACGTGCTCGAGAACCCGAGACCACCGGCGGCGAGACTCTCGTGCAGGAGCGCCACCATGGCCTCGAGCTGCGCCGGGTTGGCCTCGTGGCCGATGGCGTCGTCGCCCATCACCATGTGCCGAAGGGCGCTGTGGCCGACCAGGAAGCCGGCGTTGACCGCGACCTCGCCCTCGAGCCGGTCGAGCCACGAGCCGAAACCGTCCCAGGCCAGATCGAGGCCGGCCTCGAGGGCCTCGACGGGCATCCCCTCGACCCGGGCCAGCATCGGTAACAGGTATTCGGCCGCGGTCGGGTTCATGGGGGCGATCGAGAAACCGCAGTTGCCGCCCAGCACCGTGGTGACACCGTGCAGCGAGGAAGGAGTGGCGGCGGGGTCCCACATGATCTGCGGGTCGTAGTGGGTGTGCAGGTCGACGAAGCCCGGGGTCACGACCCGACCGTCGGCGTCGATCTCCTTCGCCGCCGCTTCGGTGACGTCGCCGATGGCCACGATGCGGCCGTCACGCACGCCGACGTCGGCTCGAAAACCGGCCCGACCGGTCCCGTCGACGACCGTGCCCCCACGAATGACCAGATCCAGCATCTTCCATGCCCCCATGTCCCGCGGGACCGAACCCCACGACCTCTCCAGCATCTCACCATCGGGCCGGCCCCGTCACCCCGCGACCCTAGGATCCCCCCGTGACCGGCCCCGTGCTCGCCTACCCGCCCCCGGACCACGTGCTCCGCGAGCTCGGGCTCGAGATCGACGCCCGCCCCGACGGGAGCCTCGACGGGTACCTGCCGATCACCGACGCGGTGCGGGCCCCGTCGGGGGAACCACTGCTCGGAGCCGTGGCCACGATGGTCGACGTGATGGGTGGCATGGCCTCCATCCGGGCCTGCGCCCCGGATCGCGTCGCCACCGCCGACATGACCCTGCACCTGATCCCGACCGGCGGCACCGACCAGCTCCTCGGCACCATGAACATCCGTCGTCGCGGCCGTCGCACCCTTGTCGTCGAGGTGAGCCTGCGCGGCGCCCGGGGCCAGCCTGCCGGTCTGGCCACCATCACCTTCGCCGTTCTACCCCAGCCCCCCGGGTCGCCGGTGCTGCCCTCGGTGGAGCCGGGCCGCCGGGCCCCGCTGCCCCCCGAAGGTGTCGGCCGGCGACCGTTCACCGACGCCATCGGCCTGGTCGAGACCGCGCCGGGCGTGGTGCAGATCGAGGTGCGGCCGCAGGTGCGAAACAGCCTGGGCGCGCTGAACGGTGGTTTCCTGACCGCCGGCATCGACCAGGCCGCCGCGACCGCGGCCCGAGCGGCGATCGGGCGGCCCTGCGAGACCGTCGAGCTCCACATCGTGTTCCTCGAGCTGGGACGCGTCGGGCCGGTGCGGGCCGAGGCGACCGTGCTCGGCGACCTCGAGGCCACCCGCCGCGCTGGACGGGCCACGCTCTCGATCGAGGTCACCGACACCGGCGCCGCCGACCAGGTGCTCACCCGGGCCACGGCCGTGGCGGTGGCGTCGTGACCAGCGCCGGCCGGCCTACCGGCCCGAGCCGGGATCCGACCTGGCCCGGGGCCTCGGCCGACCTCCCGTCCGTCGCCACCATCGAGGCCCTCGGCCTGGCGGTGTCGCTCTACCTGCCGACGTTGATGGACGAGAGACCCGACCCGCGTGCTCCGCACGGACCTCCACTCGTCGACGCCCGCTTCGACGTGCCGGATCACCTGGTCGAGGCCGACGGCCGGCTGGGCACGGGACTCCTGGCCGCCCTCGTCGACAACGTGGGCGGGATGGCCACCGGCCTGGCCGTACTCCCCGACTGGATCGTGACCACCAACCTCACCCTCCGCCGCCCCGTGCCGCCCCTCGACCTCGACGGCGGTTCCGGCGGCGAGGGTCCGCTCTCCATCGAGGCGGGGGTACTGCGGCGCGGGCGCTCCACCGTGGTGAGCGAGGTCGCCATCACCGGGCCGGACGGGTCAACGGTCGCCACTGCGCTGATGACCAGCTCCATCCTCACCCCGGAGCAGGGCCCACCCCCGGTGCCCCGCCCGTTGCGGCGCCGACCCGTTCCCATCATCGACGACCCCCTCTACCGGTCCGCGCCCGAGGTGTTCTTCGCCCTCGAACCAGGTCGACGACCCGGCGAGATGGAAACCGACGCACCACCCCGCCTGCGCAACCCGTGGGGAATCGTCCACGGTGGCGCGCTGGCCGTGATCGTCGACGCCGCCGCTCGGGCCGCCGTCGCCCACCCGACCGGCATCGACACCGACCCTGGTGCGCTCCGTGTCACCGACGTCGTGCTGCACTACCTCAGCCCGGGGCGGGTGGGGCCCGTCGTGGCCCGCGCCGAGCTCGTGGGCCAACGGGGGGACGACCATCTGGTGAGAGTGATCGTGCGCGACCGAGGCGCCGACGACCGCGTCCTGGTGCTGTCCGCCCTTACCGTGCGCACGAGACGATGAGCGAGACAGAGGTCACGACATGGCAATGACATTCGACGAGGCCGTGGCCTTCGTGACCGGGCCCGGTGGGCCCCTCGAGATCGTCGAGGAGACCGTCCGCGGACGCACCCAGAAGGTCTTCGCCGCCACACCCCCGTCGCTGCGTTCGATCTGGGACGGCCAACGGGCGCGAGGCGGCGGCACCTGCCTGGTTTTCGAGGACGAGCAGTGGTCGTTCGACCGGGTCGCCGAGGGCTTCGACGCCCTGGGGGCGGCCCTGGTCGCTCAGTTCGGCGTGACCAAGGGCGACCGGGTGGCGATCGCCATGCGCAACTGTCCCGAGTGGGTCGTGGCCTTCGCCGCCATCAACTCCATCGGCGCGGTAGCGGTCTCTCTCAACGCCTGGTGGACGAGCCCGGAGCTCGAGTACGGCCTCACCGATTCCGGCGCCACGGTGATGATCTGCGATCAATCTCGTCTCGACCGGGTCGCTGATCGCCTGCCGGAGCTCGGGATCAGAGCCATCGTCGTGCGCGGCGACGGGGATCTGCCGATCGGCGCCACCCATCTCCACGACGTGACCAGCGCCGGCGCAACCATGCCCGACGTGGCGATCGCGACCGACGACGACGCCACGATCCTCTACACGTCGGGCACCACCGGTCACCCGAAGGGGGCCGTCTCCACGCATCGGGCGGTCCTCACCGGCCTCCTGGGCTTCGGCTGTCGCACCATCGTCGAGGCGTTGCGCAAGGAGCCCGGCGAACCCCACCCGCACCCGACGGCCTTCATCCTGGTCGTGCCCCTCTTCCACGTCACCGGCTGCATCCCGGTCATGCTCGGCTCGGCCCTCACCGGCGCCAAGCTGGTGATGATGAACAAGTGGGACCCTGCCCGCGCCCTCGAGCTCATCGAGCGCGAGCGCGTCACCACCTTCGTCGGCGTCCCCACCATGTCGGCCGACCTGCTCGCCTGCCCCGACTTCGCCACGCGCGACACCTCCTCGCTGCAGAACGTCGGCGGGGGAGGCGCCCCCATGGCCCCGGAGCTCGTGCGCCGCATCGACGCCTCGTTCGGTGCCGCCCGTCCTCAGATCGGGTACGGCATGACGGAGACCAACGCCTACGGCCCGAGCAACTCCGGCGACGACTACGCCCGTAAACCGGCCAGCACCGGCCGGGTTGTCCCCATCCTCGACATCGAGGTGATCGGGCCCGAGGGCGAGGTTCTTCCCCCCGACGCGGTGGGGGAGATCTGCTTCCGGGGCGCCAGCCTCATCCGGGGCTACTGGAACAACCCCGAGGCGACCGCCGCAGCCGTCAGGGACGGCTGGCTGCGCACCGGTGACCTCGGCTACATCGACGACGAGGGATTCGTGTTCATCGTCGACCGGGCCAAGGACATGGTTCTGCGAGGCGGCGAGAACGTGTACTGCGCCGAGGTCGAGGCCGCCATCTACGAGCACCCCGCGGTGCACGAAGCCGCCGTGTTCGGACTGCCGCACGAGCGACTGGGGGAGGAAGTGGTCTGCGCCCTGCAACCCAGGGCCGGCGCCACCATCGACACCCAGGAGCTCGACGCCTTCCTGCGCGAGAGGATCGCCGGATTCATGGTCCCCACCCGGTGGTTCGTGCACGACGTAGCCCTGCCCCGCGGGGCGACCGGCAAGATCCTCAAGCGCGAGCTGCGCGACCGGGTTCTCGAAGGCTGAGGCGCCCGGGCGGGGCGCTCAGCGCCGGGCGACGGCCTGGGCCTTGAGGGCCTTGTAGTCGGCTTTGCCGTTGGCGGCGCGGCCCAACGTCACCAGGGCGTGCACCCGCTTGGGTGCCTTGTAGGCCGCGAGTTGCTGCTTGACCGTGGTGATCACCGCCGCTTCGTCGAGGACGGCCCCGACCGACAACTCGACCATGGCCACCACTGCCTCCCCGAACCGCTCGTCGGGCACCCCGACGCAGACGGCATCGACGACGTCGGGGTGGGCCTTGACGGCCTCCTCCACCTCCTCCGGGTACACCTTCTCGCCGCCGGTGTTGATGCACACCGAACCGCGGCCGAGCAGGCGGAGCGTGCCGTCGGCGTCGACGGTGGCGAAGTCGCCGGGCATCGACCAACGCGCCCCGCCGAACTCGCGGAAGGTGGCCGCCGACTTCTCCGGATCCTTGTGGTACCCGAGCGGGACCCGTCCCCGCATGGCGATCATGCCCACCTCACCGGTACCCGCCGCCACCTCGCGACCATCGTCGGTGAGCACCCTGGTGTGGTCGCTCAGCGTGAACGACGCCGTGCCCGCCGAACCCCGATCGCCGTCGGCCGATGACACCGAGAGGGCCATGCCCACCGCCTCCGAAGAACCCAGGGTGTCGACGCACAGCAGGCGCGCATCGTGGGCCATGAGCCCCTGCTTGACCGGCGCCGACCACATCACCCCCGACGACGTCATGATGCGCAGCGAGGAGATGTCCCACCGTTCGGGCTCGGCGTCGAGGGCGGCGAGCAACGGCTTGGCGAAGGCATCGCCGACGATGGCGATGCTCTTCACCCGCTCGCGTTCGATGGTGTCGAGCACCTCGACGACGGAGAAGTGGCGGTCGACCAAGGTGACGACGCACCCCCCGCTCGAGAGGGCCATGAACGAGCTGAAGGCCCCGGTGCCGTGCATCAGGGGCGCGGCGGTGAGGTGCACGGGCCCGGCCTTGACCAGCGTGGCGATCACACCGGCGAGCCCGCCGTCATCGGGGTGGTGGACAGCGGCGGAGCGGTTGAGCAGGGAGAAGAGGTCGTCCTGGCGCCACAGCACCCCCTTGGGCATCCCGGTGGTGCCGCCGGTGTACACGATGTAGAGCTGGTCGGGACTGCGACCCCACGGTGGCCGGGTCATGATCGGCGGTACGTCGCCGACCGCGGGAACCACCCCCCGCATGACCTCGTCCCAACTGACGGCCCAGGGCGGACAGGACCCGGTGGCGTCGTCGACCCAGACCCAGCGCTTCACCCTCGGCAGGTCGTTGCGCACGGCATCGACGGTCGGCGTGAACTCACCGTGGAAGACCACGGTGCCGGCGTCGGCGTTGTCCCAGAGGTAGGTCAGCTCCGAGGGTCCGTACCGGTAGTTCGTGTTGACCGGCGGCAGGCCCAGCTTGAAGGCTGCGAACACCGAGTCGAGGTACTCGGGGCACGAGTAGAGGTACTGGGCGACGGTCTCGCCCGGGGCTGCACCCTGGGCGAGGAGCCACGCCGCGAACGCGTCGGCCCGCCGCTCGAACTCACGCCACGTCGATCGGCGACCACCGTGCACCTGGGCCGGCGCTTCGGGTCGCGTGGCGGCCACGGTCTCCCACACGTCGGCGAAGTTCCACTCGGTCATCGCTGCGGATGCTGCCACATCGTGATCAAGAGCCGGATCGAGTCGGAAGGGGACGGATCGTCGAAGCAGAGGCGGCGTCACGGGCCGAAACCAGGAACCGCTCGACGGCGGCAGCTTGTTCGACTCGCCATCGCCCGACGAAGTCGTCGTTCGTACTCCGGTTCACGGCCTCGATGACCGGCGCGAGCCGCTCGGACTGCCGGTCGAGGAAGTCCCTCTGGGGGAGAACACGGCGGCGGCGCAGCTCGAGCTTGAGCAGCAACTCCGTGCGCACGTCGCGCAGATGAGCGACCGGCTCGTCGATCCACACCGCATCGGCCCGTCGACCCGATGCCGTGACGGCGAGCAGCGAGCGCGGCCGGCCGGCCCCGGCGGCGGTTCGCCGGCGGCGGAGCTCACCGTCGGCCACGAGCAGGTCGATGGCCCGGTAGACGAGGGGCCGACTGACGGTCCAGATCCGGCCGAGCTCCCCGTTTCGAGCCAGCACCGATCCCACCGCCCATCCGTGTTCGAGGCCCTGGGCAACGAGGGCCAGACACACGTGTCGGGCCAACGCAGCGTCGGTGGACCGGCGGTCGCTCACTGCGCCGAGCGTAGACGACGAGACGCCAGTAGTCAGGATTTGACTAGTCTCGGTCGGTGCCCGTCCCCCGCCTGCTGCTCGTCGCCGTCATGGCCGGCTTCATCACCCTCACCGCCGGCTGTGGCTCTGGGAGCACCGCCACCCCGAACCCGACCCGACCCGCGGGCTCGACCGGAACTGCGCTCGCCGCCGGAGAACTGACCGTGCTCGCCGCCGCCTCGTTGACCGATGTCTTCGCCACCATCACCGCCGAGTTCGAGGCCGCCAACCCCGGTGTCACCGTGAAGACCTCCTTCGCCGCCTCGTCGGCCCTCGCCACCCAGATCCGCGAGGGCGCCCCCGCCGACGTGTTCGCCTCGGCCGATGAGACCACGATGACCGCCCTCTTCGATGAGAACCTGCTGGCCGGCCCGCCCACCGTGTTCGCTCGAAACGGCATCGCCATCGCCGTCGCCCCGGGCAACCCGAAGGGCATCACCGGTCTCGCCGACCTGGCCGAGCCGGGCGTGGTGTACGTGGCCGCCGGACCCAGGGTCCCGATCACCAGGTACGCCACCCAGGCCGCCCGGCAGGCCGGGGTCGCGCTGGCCCCGGTGAGCGAGGAAGGCGACGTGCGGGCCGTGCTCACCAAGGTCTCTTCGGGCGAAGCCGACGCCGGCATCGTGTACACCACCGATGTGGCCGCCTCGAAGGGTGGGGTGACGGGCATCGAACTGACCGCCGTCGGAATCGTCGCTTCCTACCCGGCGGCCACGCTGGCCGAGGCCGGTCGAGCGGATCTGGCCGACGCCTTCGTGGCCCACCTGACCAGCCCGACCGCCGAGCGGATGCTTGCCGATGCCGGCTTCAGCCCTCCGTCGTGAACCGGCAGGGGCGTCGGGCCCGCACCATTCCGATCCCCATCGCCGTGCTGGCCACGGTGGCCGTCGCCTTCTTCGCCCTGCCCGTCCTCGGGCTCATGGCCAGGGCCCCGTGGGGGGACGTCTGGTCGATCCTCACCTCTGACAGCGCGCTCATCGCCCTGCGTTTGTCGCTGTGGACGTCGGGCTGGGCCACCGTGCTCTCGGTCGTGTTCGGGGTGCCGCTGGCGTGGGTGCTGGCCCGCTCCACCATCCCCGGCCGCGCCCCGCTGCGGGCGCTGTGCACGCTGTCGATGGTGCTGCCGCCGGTGGCGGCCGGAGTGGCGCTGTTCGCGGCGCTGGGCCGGCGGGGGCTGGTGGGCCAGTTCCTCTACGACTGGTTCGACATCCGCCTCCCCTTCAGTACCGCAGGGGTGGTGCTGGCCCAGACGTTCGTGGCCATGCCCTTCCTGGTGATCACCGTCGACGCCGCGCTGCGCCAGACCGACACCGCCGCCGAGCAGGCGGCCCGCACCCTCGGCGCCGGGCCGTGGTACACGTTCCGGCGAGTGACCCTGCCGGCCATCCGGCCCGCCCTGGTGGCCGGAGCGGTTCTGGCCTGGGCCCGTGCCCTGGGCGAGTTCGGCGCCACCATCACGTTCGCCGGAAGCTTTCCGGGCACGACCCAGACACTTCCCTTAGCCGTCTATCAGGCTCTGGAGACCGAGCCCGGGCAGGCCATCGTGCTGGCCCTGCTCCTGATCGCCATCTCCTTCACGGTGCTCGTCAGCCTGCGCCACCGCTGGCTCGGTGGAGGCCTGGCCCCGGGTGAGCCGGCCCCGTGACGAGCGATGCCCAGCCCCTGAGCGGCCTCGAGGCGACGCTCTCCGTCTCACTCGGCCGACTCGAGCTCGACGCCGCCCTCACCATCGGTCCGGGTGAGGTGGTGGCCCTGCTCGGGCCCAACGGCGCCGGCAAGACGACCTTGGTCCGAGCCCTCGCCGGGCTGGAGTCGCGCGCCGTCGGGAGGGTCGTGCTGAACGCCACCGTGCTCGCCGACACCGAGACCGGGGTGTTCGTGGCTCCCGAGCATCGCCGCCTCGGGGTCGTGTTCCAGCACCTGGCGCTGTTCGAACACATGGACATCACCGAGAACGTGGCCTTCGGGCTGAGGGCCACGGGAAGCAGGAAGAGCGCCGCTCGCGATCGGGCCCTGCGCTGGCTGCGCACCGTCGGACTCGACGACCAGGCATCGGCCCGCCCAGGGGCGTTGTCCGGTGGCCAGCGCCAGCGCGTGGCCCTGGCCCGGGCCCTCGCCGCCGACCCGCGCGCCCTGCTGCTCGACGAACCGTTGGCCGCCCTCGACGTCCGCACCCGCCTCGACATCCGTCGGGAGTTGCGACAGCACCTCGTGGACACGGGCCTCCCCGCCCTGGTGGTGACCCACGATCCCGTCGACGCCCACGTCCTGGCCGACCGGGTCGTGGTGATGGAGGCGGGACGGATCGTGCAGTACGGAACCCTCGCCGATCTCGGGGCCCACCCGCGCACGGCCTACGTGGCCGATCTCGTCGGGGTGAACCTGGTCGAGGGGCGGCTGCGCGGCGAGGTGCTCACCACCCCGGCCGGCGCCGACGTGCACGGGACCCGAACCGACGACGCCGTGACCACGGGCGAGCCGAGGCCCGGCCTGGCCGCCGTGCATCCTCGGGCCGTGGCGATCTACCGCGAGATGCCCCACGGCAGCCCGCGCAACTGCTGGGCCACCACGGTCGTCACCGTGGACTCGCGAGCGGACCGCAGCCGCGTCGTGCTGGGCGGCCCCTTGGCCCTCACCGCCGAGATCACGACCGCCGCGCTCGCCGATCTCGACCTGCGACCCGGCGACGAGGTGTGGGCCGTGGCCAAGGCCACGGAGGTGCGCCTCTACCCGGGGTGACCGGGCCGGAGATCAGGCGGAACGGCGCTCGTTGAGGGCGTCGGTGTTGTCATGCATGATGAGGCGCTGGACCTCGGGCGAGAAGTTCTTGAGCTCGTCGACGTAGTCGAGCGGCTCGGGCATGCCCTCGATGTGGGGCCAGTCGGAACCGAAGATGATGCGATCGGCGCCCATCATCTCGACCAGCTCGTGCACGTCGTCCTCCCAGAACGGGTTGATCGACACGTGCTGGCGGAAGGTCTGCGACGGCAGCTCGGGGAACCAGCCCGGCATCTTGGCGTGGGTGACGTCGAGCTTCTTGAGCAGGCCGCGCAGGAACCCCGAGCCGTTCTCGACCGACGCCACCCGCACGTTCGGGAACCGCTCGAAGAGCTTGTCGCAGACCAGGGAGGCGAGGAAGTCCTCGATGGGCCGGTCGAACATCGTGGCCATCTTGATGGGCTGAGGCCGGTTGCCGCTGTTGAAGTTGGCCGAGAAACCGGTGTCCTCGGCGAAGCCGTTGGAGCCGTAGCCGCTGTCGCCGGCGTGGGCGACGACGGTGATGCCGGCCTCGTTCACCCGGGCCCAGAACGGGTCGAACATGGGGTCGGCGGGCGACTTGGGGCCGTTCTCGGTGGTGGGAGCGGCGGGGCGCATCACGATGGTGCGTGCTCCCTTGTCGAGGGCCCACTCGAGCTCGTTCACGGCCCAGTCGAGGTCGACGAGCGAGAAGTACGGGGCGGCGAAGATGCGGTCCTGGTAGGCGAAGCCCCAGTCCTCTTCGAGCCACCGGTTGAACGCGGTGAAGACCATCTGCACGGCCACGGGATCGTGCTTGAGGAGCTCCTCGTAGATCATGCCGAGGGTCGGGAACAGCCACACCTTCTGGAGGCCGTGCTCGTCGAGGGTGGCGATGCGAGCGTCGCGGTCGCGGTAGGCGGGGCGGATGGGCTCACGCTGCTTCATGAGCTCGAGGGGTGACTCGCCGCTCGGGTTGCCCCGGAAGTAGTCCTTCAGGATGCCGGGGGGCGACACCGGATCGAAGGTCGGGTTGACCACCGCCCGACACACCTGGCCGGCGATCACGTGGTACTTGCGCCCGTTGATCTCACACCACTGGATGGTGCGGGGGCCGGTGCTGGGATCGAGATGGCGGGTGAAGGCGTCGAGGGCCTCGTAGTAGTGGTTGTCGGCGTCGAAGGCTGCGTATCCGAGCTCGGTCATGGATTCCAATCTACTACGTAACCGGCTGTTCCGACAGGGTTGTGTAGTACGTCTCGGAGGCGGGGGCCCACCGGGCCTGGAGCTCGGTGAACCGGGCCTTGGCCCGGGCCCCGGCCCAGTCGAGAGGCAGGAGTTCGGCGGGGAGGGCCGGGTCGATGCTGAGCAGGTGCCGCCATTCGTGGGCCAGCCGGGTGCGCAGGGCGAAGGCCTCACGGTCGCCGCCGGGACGGGCGTCGGCGAAGTCGGCGAGGAATCGCTCGTGGGCGGCGGCGGCGCCGTCGAGGTCCCAGGCTTGCGCCACCACCTCGGCCGGGCGGGCCGACGTCTCGGTGGGGGTCGCAGCGAAGAAGACCGCCCGTTCGAGAAGGCCCAGCTCGTCGAGCACGACCCGGGCCCCGCTCTCGGCCCGCTGATCGGCCGCCACCCACAGGCCTGATCCGAGCGAGCCGAAACCCTCGAAGTCGAGTCCGGCCGCCAGCCGATCACGAGAGTGCCGTTCGGGGGCTGCTCCAGTGAAGCTGACCAGAAGGAAGCGACCGTCCCACACGCGGTCAGGTAGGAGCGACCGCCCCAGGCGCTCGCGAGCCGAGCGCAGGAGACGTCGGCCTGCGGGCGACAGCGACCACCGCGTGTACCGCCCAACCGATTCGCCGACCAACCATCCGTCGGCGGCCGTGCGATTGACCGCCTGGCGGGCAGCTCGCTCCTCCACGCCCAGCGCATCGAGCGCCGCCACCAGCGTCGAGGTCCACACCTCCTCGCCCCGGGGCAGCACGTACTGGCCGAGGATCCCGACCAGCAGGGCACGGGCGCTGGGGCCACCATCGGCCCGCCGACGGGTCGTGGTGACGACGACATCGGATCCCGCGGTCTCCATCGCGACGATCGTACGGCGTGGGCGGGCCCCGATGGCCCGACCCGTCCGATGGCCCTCTCGGCCGCGACGGTGGCGGGCTCGGCACCGACGCCCAGGGTGGCCGATGATGGCGGGATGGCGAGCGACGAATGGGCGAAGTGGCGCGACCAGGTCGACCTCGACGGCTACGACGGGCGTTGGGTCCGCATGGCGGCCGAGGGTCAGGACCCCCACGGCGAGGTGGCGATGGTGATGCAACTCGATCCGACACGCGTCCTCGACGCCGGCTGCGGTACCGGGCGAGTAGCCGTGGAACTGGCCCGGCGGGGCATCGAGGTGGTGGGCGTCGACCTCGACCCCGACCTGCTCGACCGGGCCCGCGCCAAGGCCCCCGAACTCCACTGGGTGCTCGCCGACCTCTCCGCCCTCGCCCTCGACGGGCCCCCCTTCGACGTGGTCGTGGCGGCCGGAAACGTGATGGGGTTCATCGCCGCCGACGATCGGCCGGCTGCCGTCGCCGCCTGCGCGCGCCACCTGGCGCGGGGTGCACGACTGGTGTCGGGGGCCCAGCTTCAGGCGGGATGGCCTTCTCTCGCCGCGTACGACGGATGGTGCACCGCCTCGGGACTGGTGCTCGAGGCCCGCTACGCCAGCTGGGACGGGGCGCCGTTGGGTGCCGACCCCGACTACGCGGTCTCGGTGCACCGCCGTCCGGCCTGAGCCACGGTCAGGCGGCGGGGCCCCCTCGGGTGAAGTCCACGTCGTCGACGATCTCGTCGACCAGGCCCCATCGCGCCGCGGTGGTGGCGTCCACCGTGGCCCCGGTGAGCGCCATCCAGGCGGTGCGGTGGCGACCGATCCGGCGAGGCAACGAGGCCGTGCCCCCGGCGCCGGGCACCAGACCCATACCCAGCTCCGGTAGCCGGAAGGTGGCGTCGGTGCGGGCGATCACCCGGTGCGCGAACGCCGCCCACTCCGCGCCCGCTCCGAACGCGGCACCGTGGACGTGGGCGACGAGGCGGTCCCCCAACGTTGCCAGCAACAGCGCCGGCGAGCGGGTCGACCGCACCAGGTGGGCGGTGACCGGGTCGGGCGTCGTCCCGAACGAGCCGAGGTCGCCGCCGCTGCAGAACGACGGGCCGGCTCCGTGCAGGTGGACCTCGGCAACGGGGTCGGCGAGGGCCACCGTGAGGGCGGCATGAAGGTCGTCGCGAAGAGCCACGTCGACTGCGTTGCGGACCTCGGGGCGCGACAGCACGACATCGATCCGATCCCCGTGTCGGCTCACGTCCACGGAGGGACCGTCCCGCGGTCGAGGGGAAGGCCGGTCGCTGACCTCGAGCCACGAACGATGAGCGGGCCCGGACTGGAGCAGGCCGTACACCCATGACTCGGCCAGCACCGCCGCTGTCGGGGTGAGCGAGAGGCCGACCCGCAGGAGTTGGACCAGCGCCACCGCCGCCGCCGGGGAGGCCTCGACCGAACTCGCGAGCAGGTCGACGAGGTCGAGCGGATCCGAACCGGCGATCACCGCCGGGTCGGAGCTCTCCTCGGCACCGACCAGCACGTCGAACCCGTCGAGTCCGGAGGGAAGCGAGGGACCGAGGCCCGCCGGGACCACACCGACGACGACCGCCGGCACGGCGGCCACGGCGGTCGCGACCGTGCGGGCGGCGTCGAGATCGTCGAGGCGCACGGCGAGTACAGGGTGACCCACCAGCGGCCCGAGGCCGTCGCCACCCGCGGCCGGGGCCACCAGGGCGGCGGCCTCGGTGGCACAGAGGACGAGGGGCTCAGCCATGCACCACCGTCCCCCGGATCAGCGTCGCTCGCACCGATGCCGCCGATGGCGACGCCAGCGCTTCCGCACACGGAACAGCCAGCACACAGAGATCCGCCGCCTCGCCGGGGACGACACGGCGAGGCGGACCACCGGGGTCGTGGGGAGCCCCCAGGTAGGCGGCGAGGGCGTCGCCGGTGTCGAGGGCCTCGTCGGGGCCTACGACACGGCCGGAGCGGGTGGTGCGGTCGCGAGCCGAGACGATGGCCACCCAGGGATCGGGGTGGGTGACCGGGGCATCGCTGCCGAAGGCCAGCCTCACCCCGGCCGCCCGCAACGATGCCAACCGATAGAGGTCGACGAGGTCGTCCGGTTCGACCGAGGCCAGATGATGATCGCCCCGCTCGTGGATCAACGCCGGCTGGGCCACGACGGTGACGCCGGCCTCGGCCAGCATCGGGTCGAAGTCGCGCGGCAGCACGAAGGCGTGCTCGAGACGGTCTCCGGCCATCGGCCCGGCGACGACGAGCGCGGTGACCGCGGCCACGCACTCGGCCCGGGTGGCGCAATGGATGGCGGCGGCGCGACCGTTGTCGTGGGCCTCGCCGACCGCGGCGGCCATGCGCTCCACATCGAGCCCTACGTGCTCGTCGGCCACCAACTTCACCGGGCCGAGTACCGCCCAGTCGCCGAGATCGGCGGCCTCGGCCCGACCGAGGATGGTGAGCCGTTGCGGGAGTGCACCCGACACCGCCGCGTCACGCAGCAGGGCCAGCCGCCCGTCGTCGAGCCAGGGGGTGGTGTCGGTGACGCCGGTGATCCCGAACGAGGCCAGCAAGGCCCCGACCGGCGCCAGGGCGGGGGCGGCCCGGCCCACCCGCGTGCCCAGCCACCCGTCGAGGCGGTGTAGGCGCCCGGTGGCGGTGCCGTCGGCGGTGCGCTCCACCGCCGCGCCGGCCGCGCCCGGGGCCTGACCGGATCGTTCGTCCGGGACAGGATCGTGCCGCGGGGCGGCGGGGCCCGGGCCGACATCGAGCCCGAGGGCCTCCAGGCCGGCAGTCGACACTATCCACGACAGGCCGGTTCGGTGCTGGACCCGCAGCGGCCGCGCCCCCGTGAGGGCGTCGAGGCGGGCCCGGTCGAGGGGCCCGTGGCGGTGCTCGTCGTACCCGGCCGCCCTCACCCACCCGGCACCCTCGAGAGGCGCGCCCATCGTTGCCACTGCGGCCCGCAGCAGGGCGTCGGCCGCCGAGGCGTCGGCGGCGGCACCGAGATCAACCGATTCGAGCCGGGCGGCGAGCCCGAGCAGGTGCAGATGGTGGTCGTGCAGACCCGGGAGCACCGCGCCGCCTCGGGCGTCGAGCACCTCGGCCCCGGTCCGGTCGATCTCGGCCGTGGCCCCCACCGCCACGATGCGCTCTCCCTCGATGCGCACGGCCCGACCCGGCCGATCGTCGATCTCGGCATCGACGACGACGAGCGACGTCACGCCGCACCGGCTGCGGTGGCGGCCTCGGCTCGGAGGGCAGCCACGCGGGCCACCTCCCGCAGGGCCACGTCGAGCACCACTCCACCACCGTCGGCGTGCGCTCGCGCCGCGGCGGCGGCGGCGACGATCCCAGCCAACGGATCGGCGATGGCGTCCCCCACGAGGGCGGGGGCACCGTCGGCCTTGCGGTCGACCAGCCCGCCGGCGGCGGCGGCATCGTCGCCGAACCCCACCCGCTGGCACCACGGCCCGGTGCGACCGTAGGCCGTGATCGACACCCAGGTGACACCCGGTCGAGCCCGGACCACCGCCGCGGGGTCGATGCCCATCTGCGCGAGGGCACGAGGTCGTGAGCCCTCGATGACGATGTCGGCGCGCGACACGAGCCGGCGCAGCTCGGCCCGGCCCGCCGCGGTGGCCAGCGGCAGCCCCAGGTGACCCTTGTCCCCGTTGAGCCGGCCGAAGAACTCCGGGGATCCGAGACGCGTTCCGTCGGGGCGGGTCGTCGACTCCACCTTGACCACGTGCAGGCCCAGCTCGGCCAGGAGCCGCCCGCACAGGGGGCCGGCCCAGAGCGACGACAGGTCGACGACGAACGCCGTAGCGGCAGGTGGCGTGACTGCCGGTGGTCGGACGACGGTCCTCACGTGAGAGTCACCGGGCGAGACCATTTGCCGGCTCATCAACTGGGCATCACCTTCGGCGACCTCCCCGGGGTCGGGAACGCAGGCCACGGCCATCCCGAGGAGCTGGCCCTGCTCCACCACGGCGATGGCGTCGCGACCGGCGACGGCGTCGGCCACGCGATCCCAGACCGACTCCTGTACCCCGACCTCGAGGTCCAGCCAGGCCGGCAGCAGATCGAGATCGTCGGCGCGGGCCAGGTTGACGGCGATCCAGCCGTCGGCCGTGCGCAGCAGGCGGCACGACCGGTCGGTCCACCGCTCCTTCCCCACCACCTCGCCTCGTTCACCGAGCAGACCGAAGCCGCCCCGTGGGCCGGGAACCCGAGCACCAGGCACCCGTGCCGCCGCGTCGGCCAGGTGCGCGAGGGCCTCGTCGGCGAGGCGCACCGCGGCGTCGAGGCCTGTCACCGCTCGCTCAACCAGCCAGGTCGGCGAGGACCTCGCGACGCAGCAGCTTGCCGGTGGGCGTGCGGGGCAGCTCGGCGCGGAACACCACCAGGTCCGGGGTCTTCGAGCCTCGAAGGTGCTGGCGGGTGTAGTCCTGCAGTTCCTCGGCGGTGGTCGCAACGCCCGGAGCCAGCACCACGACCGCGGCGATGCGCTGGCCCCACTCGTCGTCGGGCACGCCGACCACGACGACATCGGCCACCGCCGGATGGCGGGCCAGGACGTCCTCGATCTCGGCCGGGGCGATGTTCTCGCCACCCCGGATGATGGTGTCGTCGGCCCGGCCCTCGATGAAGAGATAGCCGTCGGCGTCGACCCACCCCCGATCCTTCGTGGGGAACCAGCCCTGCTCGTCGAGCACGCTGCCTCCGGCGTACTCGCCCGAGACCTGCTCGCCGCGCAAGAAGATCAGACCGGGCTCGCTCGGGGCCAGCATCTCGTCGTCGGGTCCGCGCACCTCGACCTCGATACCCGGGAGGAGCTTGCCCACCGAGCCGAGGCGCTGGCGGGCCACGGGATCACCGGCGCGGGCGGCGGCGTGGTCGTCGGGGCCGAGCAGGGCGATGGTCGACGACGTCTCGGTGAGGCCGTAGGCGTTCACGAACCCGGTGTCCCCGAAGAGCTCGAGGGCCCGCTCGAGCACGGGGAGCGGCATCCGTGACCCTCCGTACGACAGGGTCCGGAGGGCAGGGAGGTCTGCCGGTTCACCATCGAGATGGGCCACGACCCGCGCCAGCATCGTGGGCACCACCATGGCTTGGGTGACCGCCTGGGAGCGGGCGGTGTCGAGCCAGACCTCGGCCTCGAAGGCATCCAGGTAGACGATCCGGCGGGCGGCGTAGACGTTGGACAGCAGGTTGGCCAGGCCGGCGATGTGGTACGGCGGGACGGTGACGAGAGCGGCCTGGTCGTCGTCGGCGTTGGCGAACTCGACCGTGCCCAGCACGTAGGCGGTGAGGTGCCGATGGCGCAGCCACGCCGCCTTCGGCCTCCCCGACGTCCCCGACGTGTAGAGCACCACGGCCACGTCCTCGGGATCGACGAACGGGGGGAGCTCGATCTCCTCGGCGGACGTCGGCTCGGGCTCGGCCAGCAACTCGCGCCGGTCGATCGTCCGCTCCGGGTCGGCCCCCGGCACCGGTGGCGAGGCAGCCACGACGAGCGCACCGGGGTGAGCCTCGACGAGCGGGTGGAGTTGCTCATCGGCCAGGCGGTAGTTGAGCGGTATGAACTCCACGCCCGCGGCCGCGGCCCCGAAGAGGGCGATCGGGAAGGTGACGTCGTTCGGGCCGCAGTAGACGAGGGAGTCGAAGCCCCCCTGCACCAGCCGCTCGGCGCACGCCTGCGCCCGGCGGTGCAGTTGGTCGTAGGTGAGCGCGACGTCTCCTCCGGCCACCGCGGGTCGGTCGGGGAAGCTCGAAGCGACCATCTCGAGGAGGAGCCCGAGGTTCACGGCGCCCTCAATCCGACGACGGCAGGGGCTTGGCGCCCTTGATCGTCAACAGGCGCCCGTCGGCGGCCAGCGGGCCCGGACCCGGCTTGGAGCAGAGCACCTCGAGCCCCGACTCCTCGTCCGTGTAGCGCTTGCCCACCAGCACCATGTCGTCCTCACTCGCCACCGCGGTGTCGGTGCGGTCGGTTCCGGGGTCGACCACCGCCGCCCCCGCGCAGGTCAGTTCGACTTCGCTACTGGGTGGGCGCACCACCACGATCTCCGTCGCGCCCGTCGGGCACGCCAACCGTTGTCCGGCCTTGATCTCCATGTCCCCCTCGATTCTGCTGCGAACCGACGGCACAGTACCGCTGGGCGTCGAGTCCCCGGCATCCGGATGATCCGGCGACCGAACTCGCCCGGTCGGCCTACAGTCCCCACGGCCGGGCGTGCCCGGATCAGACACGCAACAGGGGGACAGATGGCCGGCGAAGGACAGCAGCGCTTCGAGGGGAAGGTGGCGCTGATCACCGGCGCAGGGTCCGGCATCGGCCGAGCCGTCACCGTGCGCCTGGCCACCGAGGGCGCCAGGGTCATGGCGCTCGACATCAGCGAGGCCGGACTCGCCGGCACCGTGGAACTGGTCAAAGCGAGCGGAGCGGGCGGCATCGAGACCCGGATCGTCGACGTCAGCAGGCCCGAGCAGTGTCGAGAGTCGGTGGTCGCCACCGTCGAGACCATGGGCCGCCTCGACATCCTCGGCAACGTGGCCGGAATCGCCAAGGGCGAGCACGTGGCCGACGTCAGCGAGGAGGGCTATCGGCGGATGTTCGGCGTGAACACCGACGGCCCCTTCTTCATGAGCCAGGCCGCCATCCCCCACCTGCTCGAGACCGACGGCAACATCGTCAACATCGCATCGAACGCGGGCCTGATGGGCGGTGCCTACACGGTGGTGTACTGCATGACCAAGGGAGCCGTTGTCCAGCTCACCCGAGCGCTGGCCATGGAGTTCGCCAAGACCAAGCTGCGCGTCAATGCCATCGCCCCCGGTGGCATCGAGTCGAACCTCACCCACGGCTACGAGATGCCCGACGACGTCGACTTCGACCTCGTCAAGCGGTACATGGGGTTCCGGGGCATGGGCGCCCCGGACGACATCGCCGTGCTGTTCGCTCTCGTCGCGTCGGACGAGGGCCGCAACATCCACGGCGCCATCCTGTCCAGCGACCTCGGCCTCACCACCGGCTGATGCCATGACCGGTGCCGCCGCGGCGGGCCCTCGGCTCACGACGGCCTGCGAACCCGGTTCGTCGCGCTACGAGCGGAACCGGGCCGCCCTCGACGACGCCGTCGCCGATCTCCGGCGCCGCACCGCTGAGACCCGGGCGGGTGGACCCGAGACCTCGCGGGTCCGCCACGTCGAGCGGGGCAAGCTGTTGCCGCGCGACCGCGTCGACGGACTGCTCGACCCCGGCTCACCGTTCCTCGAGCTGTCGCCCCTGGCCGCCAACGGGCTGTACGACGACGAAGCTCCTGCGGCCGGCATCATCACCGGCGTGGGTCGGGTGGCCGGACGGCTGTGCGTCGTGGTGGCCAACGACGCCACCGTCAAGGGCGGCACCTACTACCCCATGACCGTGAAGAAGCACCTGCGGGCCCAGGAGATTGCCGCCGAGAACCGTTTGCCATGCATCTATCTGGTCGACTCGGGCGGGGCGTTCCTCCCTGCACAGGACGAGGTCTTCCCCGACCGCGACCATTTCGGCCGCATCTTCTTCAACCAGGCCAATTTGTCGAAGGCCGGCATCGCCCAGATCGCCGCGGTGATGGGTTCGTGCACCGCCGGCGGCGCCTACGTGCCGGCGATGAGCGACGAGACGGTGATCGTGCGCGATCAGGGGACCATCTTCCTGGGTGGCCCGCCGCTCGTGAAGGCGGCGACGGGTGAGATCGTCACCGCCGAGGAACTGGGCGGCGGAGAGCTGCACGCCCGTGTCTCCGGGGTGGCCGACCACCTGGCCGAGGACGACCGCGACGCGCTGCGGATCCTCCGCCAGATCGTGTCGACCCTGCCGCCCACCCCCGACCCACCCTGGGCCCGGGTCGACCCGAGCGAACCCGCCGTCGACCCCGGGCAGCTCCACGGGGTGGTGCCATCGGATCCGCGCGAGCCCTACGACGCCCGCGAGATCGTGGCCCGCCTGGTCGATGACAGCCGGCTCGCGGAGTTCAAGGCCGAGTACGGCACCACGCTGCTCACCGGCTTCGCCCACATCTGGGGCCACCCCGTCGGCATCGTGGCCAACAACGGAGTCCTGTTCGGCGAGTCGGCCACGAAAGGTGCGCACTTCGTCGAGCTCTGCGATCAGCGCGGCATCCCCCTGGTGTTCCTCCAGAACATCACCGGCTTCATGGTGGGACGCGACTACGAGGCCGGGGGCATCGCCAAGCACGGCGCCAAGATGGTCAACGCCGTCGCCTGCACCCGGGTCCCGAAGCTCACGGTGGTCGTGGGCGGTTCGTTCGGCGCCGGCAACTACAGCATGTGCGGTCGGGCCTACTCACCCCGCTTCCTGTGGATGTGGCCCAACGCCCGCATCTCGGTGATGGGTGGCGACCAGGCCGCAGCCGTGCTGGCCACCGTGCGTCGCGACCAGCTCGAGGCGCGGGGCGAAGAGTGGCCGGTCGACGCGGAGGAAGCCTTCCGCGCCCCGATCCGCGACCAGTACGACGCCCAGGGCAGCGCCTACTACTCGACGGCCCGGCTGTGGGACGACGCCATCATCGAGCCGGGCGACACCCGGATGGTGTTGGCGTTGGCCCTCACCGCCGCGGGTGCGGCCCCGCTCGGCCCGGCCGGCTACGGCGTCTTCCGGATGTAGCGGCGGTGTTCGACCGGGTCCTCATCGCCAACCGGGGCGAGATCGCGGTGCGCATCACCCGCACCCTGCGAAGGCTCAGTATCGAGTCGGTCGCCGTTTTCTCCGATGCCGACGCCGACGCCGTGCACGTCCGGGGGGCCGACATCAGCGCCCGTCTCGGGCCGGCGGAACCGGCGCAGAGCTACCTGTCGATCGACCGGGTGATCGAGGCCGCCGTGGCCTCCGGGGCCCAGGCCGTTCACCCCGGCTACGGCTTCCTGGCCGAGAACGCCGCGTTCGCCTCGGCCTGCACCGACGCCGGCCTGGTGTTCGTCGGACCACCGGCCGACGTCATCGCCACCATGGGAGACAAGGTGCGGGCCAAGGCCGTCGTGGCTGCGGCCGGCGTGGCCGTGGTTCCCGGCAGCGAGGGCCACGGCCTCGACGACGACCAACTGGCGCGGTTCGCCACCGAGCTGGGGTTCCCGGTGCTGCTCAAGCCGTCGGCCGGCGGCGGGGGCAAGGGGATGCGAGTCGTGACCGCAGCCCCCGAGCTGGCCGAGGCCATCGGCGCGGCGCGGCGCGAGGCGCGGGCCGCGTTCGGCGACGACACCCTGCTCGTCGAACGCTTCGTCGACTCCCCCCGCCACATCGAGATCCAGGTGATGGCCGACGGCGACGGACGGGTGGTCCACCTCGGCGAACGAGAGTGCAGCCTGCAGCGACGGCACCAGAAGATCGTCGAGGAGGCACCGTCACCCGCCCTCGACCCGTCGACCCGCGCCGCCATGGGCGACGCCGCGGTGGCCGTGGCCCGGTCGTGCGGCTACGTGGGCGCCGGCACCGTCGAGTTCGTGGTGTCGTCGGAGCGACCCGACGACTTCTTCTTCATGGAGATGAACACCCGGCTCCAGGTCGAGCACCCGGTGACCGAGATGATCTACGGCATCGACCTGGTGGAGGCGCAGCTGCGGGTGGCCGACGGTGAGGCGCTCTGGTTCACCCAGTCCGACCTGGTTCCGCGAGGCCACGCGGTGGAGGCCCGGATCTACGCCGAGGACCCGAGTACCGGGTTCCTCCCCACCGGCGGGACGGTGCTGGCCGTCGTCGAACCCGACGGTCAGGTGGGGGTGCGGGTCGACTCGGCGCTGGCGACGGGAACCGTGGTCGGGTCCGACTACGACCCCATGCTCGCCAAGGTGGTGGCCCACGGGGCCGACCGGGCCCAGGCGCTGGAGCGCCTCGACGCCGCTCTGGCCGACACCTCGGTGCTCGGGGTGACCACCAACATCGGATTCCTCCGCGACCTGCTCGCCCTCCCCGACGTGCGGGCCGGCCGGCTCGACACCGGGCTGGTGGAGCGCACCCTGGGCTCCCTCGTGCCCGCCGAGTCAGAACTCTCTCTCCCGGCCGTGGTGGCGGCCACGCTCGGCCGTCTGCGGGCCCCGACGACGTCGACCGATCCGTGGGAGCTGCGCACGGGGTGGGCCCAAGGCGGACCACGAGCCATGGTCTGCACCGTGGCGGCGCGGGGCCACGCCCCGGTGACTGTCGTGAGCCGGCACACGACCACGGGTTGGTCGATGACGATCGACGGCACACCGGTGGCCGCCGGCGAGGTGGCGCCGACGGATGACGCTGAGTTCGCCGTCACCGTCGACGGCCAGCCCCACACCCTGCGGTCCGCCGTCGATGCCGATGGCGACTGGTGGTGGAGCTCGGGTGGTCGGGTCTGGGTCACCAGGGTGGCCGAACCGTGGGAGTCCGGCCCGGGCACCCGAACGACCGTGCACCGCGGACCGGTGGTGGCGCCGATGCCGGGCACGCTGACGGCGCTGCTGGTGGCGGTGGGCGACCCGGTCGTCGTCGGGCAGGCGCTGGCCCTGGTGGAGGCCATGAAGATGGAGTTCACCCTTCGCGCTCCCCACGACGGGGTGGTGGCCGAGGTGTTCGGGCCCTCCGGCCGCGCCGTCGCTCTCGGCGAGGCGGTGCTGGTGGTCGACCCCGACCCCGTGCACCCCGACCCCGTGGGGGCCGACGCCGTCGATGACGGCCCCGTCGACGACGGCCCCGTCGACGCATCGGCAAGGGGCTGAGAACCCGTGGAGTTCGACCTGTCGTCGGTGATCGGGGCGGTGGCCGAGGCCGTGCCCGATCGAGAGGCCGTGGTGCACGGCGGCCAGCGCCGCACCTACGCGGAGTTCGTGGGTCGGGCCAACCAGTTCGCCCGACTCCTGCACGACCACGGCCTCGGCCTCCACGCCGAACGGTCGACGCTGGCCGCCCACGAATCGGGGCAGGACCACGTGGCCCTCTACCTGCACAACGGGATCGAGTTCCTCGAGGCCAACGTCGGGGCCTTCGCGGCCCGCACGGCACCGTTCAACGTGAACTACCGCTACGTCGACGACGAACTGGTGGCTCTCCTCGGCGAACAACGGGCCCGGGCCGTCGTGTTCCATTCGCGGTTCGCCCCGGTCATCGACCGCATCGCCCCCCGACTCGAGCACCTCGCACTGCTCGTCCAGGTCGCCGACGACTCCGACCACGACCTGGCCACCGGTGCGCTCTGGTACGACGTGGCCTTGGCGGCCCGACCGACCACCGCCCCCCCGCTGTCGACCCACCCCGACGATCTCTACGTGTTGTGCACCGGCGGCACCACCGGTACGCCCAAGGGGGTGCTGTGGCGGCAGGCCGACCTCTACGTCGCCGCGTTGGGGGGGATGAGCACCCGCACGCGCACTGAGTTCGCCTCGACCGCTGATCTCGTGACCGAGGCCGTCGAACGCGGCTCCAAGCGCAACCTGGCCACGGCCCCCTTCATGCACGGCGCCGCCCAATGGACCGCCCTCACCACCCTCACCCACGGCAACACCATGGTCCTCACTCCTGGCGTGGGGTCGCTCGACCCGGCCGCGGTGTGGACCACCGTCGAGCGCGAAAGGGTGACGTTCCTCCAGGTCGTGGGCGACTCGTTCGCCCGGCCGCTGCTCGACGAACTGGACCGCCACTCCTACGACGTGTCGAGCCTGCGCATCCTCAACAACGGCGGCGCCACCCTCAGCGTCGACGCCAAGCAGCGCCTGCTCGACCGGATACCCGGCCTGTCGATCGTCGACGGGCTCGGTTCCTCGGAGGCCGGGCCCATCGGCCATCACATGACCGACCGGGAGTCGCTCGAGGGCAGCACGTTCCGCCTGGGCCCGTTCGGACGCGTACTCTCGGCCGACCTCGACGCCGTGCTCGATCCCGACGACGACTCGGTGGGATGGCTGGCGACGACGGGGCGGATCCCGCTCGGCTACCTGGGCGATGCCGAGCGCACGGCCCGCACCTTCCCGCTGATAGACGGCATCCGCTTCGCCGTGGCCGGCGATCGGGGCCGCTTCCACCCCGACGGGTCGGTGGAGTTGCTGGGACGCGACGCAGTGACGATCAACACCGGGGGCGAGAAGGTGTTCGCCGAGGAGGTCGAGCAGGCCCTCCTGCGCCATCACGCGGTGCACGACGTGGTGGTGTGCGGACGGCCCTCGGTGCGCTGGGGCAACGAGGTGGTGGCCATCGTGGCCCTCCGTGCCGGTGCCGCGGCGACACCCGAAGAGCTCTGCGCCACCGCCGGCGAGTCGCTGGCCCGCTTCAAGCTGCCGAAGCTGATCGTCTTCCGTGACCGGGTGCAGCGCAGCCCGGCGGGCAAGGCCGACTACGCGTGGGCGAGAGCCCAGGCCGGCGAGGCCGCACCATGACCGACGCGCCCCTCTGGACGCCACCGGCGGACCGGGTGGAGGCCAGTCGGATGGCCGTGTTCCGACGGGCCGCCGAAGAAGCCGCGGGAAGAAAGTTCGCCGACTCACGGTCGCTGCACCGATGGTCGGTCGATGATCCGGCTGCGTTCTGGTCGCTCGTCTGGGACGACTGCGGCCTGGTGGGCGACCGCTCCGGGCCGGCCGTGGTTCGGTCCGACCGGTTCTCGGCCACCCGCTTCTTCCCCGAGGCGCGCCTCAGCGTGGTGGAGAATCTGCTGGCCCGATCGAGCCCGTCCCCGGCGCTGATCGCCGTGGACGAGACCGGCCGGCGGACCACCCGGAGCTGGGACGAACTGCGGGGCAACGCCGCCGCGGTGGCCGGAGCGCTGCGGGCGCTGGGGGTCGGCACCGAGGACCGGGTGGTGGCCTGGCTCCCCAACGGCATCGAGGCGGTCGAAGCCATGCTCGGCGCCGCCTCGATCGGCGCCGTGTTCTCGTCGTGCTCGCCGGATTTCGGCGCCCAAGGGGTGATCGACCGCTTCGGGCAGATCGAACCGGTCGTGCTGGTGGCCACCGACGGCTACTGGTACGGCGGGAAGTGGTTCGACTGCCTCGACCGGCTGCGGGCGGTGCAGGCCGGCCTCCCCACCCTGCGCGCCACCATCGTGGTGTCGGGCGACACCCAGGTTCCCGACCTCGACGCCGAGCCCTGGGCCGAGTTCGTGGCCCGCGGCGCCCGGTCAGCGGTGGGCCCTGAACGCTTCGGGTTCGACCACCCCTGGTACGTCGCGTACTCGTCGGGCACCACTGGGGTCCCCAAGTGCATCGTGCACCGCAGCGGCGGGGTACTGCTCCAGCACGCCAAAGAGCACCAGTTGCACTGCGACCTGCGCGCCGACGACCGGATGCTCTACTTCACGACCACCGGCTGGATGATGTGGAACTGGCTCATCAGCGGCCTGGCCTCCGGCGTCACGGTGCTGTGCTTCGACGGCTCACCGTTCCACCCCTCCCCCGACGCCCTCTTCGACCTGGTCGACGCCGAGGCGGTGAACCTGCTCGGAGTCTCGGCCAAGTTCCTCGACGCCCTGCGCAAGGACGACCACCGGCCGGTCGACACCCACGATCTCGGCTCGCTGCGAACCATCTGCTCCACCGGCTCTCCCCTCTCGCCCGAGAGCTTCCGCTTCGTCTACGACGCAGTGAAACCCGACGTGCATGTGGCGTCGATCTCCGGAGGCACCGACCTGCTCGGGTGTTTCGCCCTCGGCGATCCCACCCTGCCCGTGTACGCCGGGGAGATCCAGGGCCCTGGCCTCGGTATGGCCGTCGACGCGTTCGACGCCGACGGCCGGTCGCTGGCCCCCCGACCGGGCGGGGCCGGGGAGCTGGTCTGCACCCGGCCCTTCCCGTCGATGCCCCTCGGGTTCTGGGCCGACGGAACCGACGGCTTCCCCGACCCGACCTGGCCCGGTCCACGATTCGTGCAGGCCTACTTCGCGGCCTTCCCCGGCATCTGGACCCACGGCGACTTCGTGTCGTGGACCGACCACGGCGGGCTGGTGGTGCACGGACGCAGCGACACCACCCTCAACCCGGGCGGGGTGCGCATAGGCACCGCCGAAATCTATCGGGCCGTCGAAGGGGTGTCCGAAGTGCTCGAAGCGCTGGTGTTCGCCCAGGAGTGGGGCGCCGACGTGCGCATCGTGCTGCTCGTGCGCCTCCGCGACGACACCCGCCTCGACGACACCCTCCGCCGCGAGTTGCGTTCCCGGATACGCGACGCGTGCACCCCCCGCCACGTGCCCGCCGTCCTGGCCCAGGTCGACGACCTCCCCCGGACCCGCAGCAACAAGCTGGTGGAGCTGGCCGTCGCCGACGCCGTGAACGGTCGCCCGGTGCGCAACGCCGCCGCCCTCGCCAACCCCGAAGCCATCGACGCCATCGTCGCCCTTCCCGACCTGCAGCGCTGATCCGCCGCCCTCACACCAGGAGACCCATCGTGCGCCGTGCCATCAGCGGAAAATGGTTCGAAGACCTCGACGTGGGCATGGTCATCGACCACGCCGTCACCCGGACCCTCACCGAAGCCGACAACACCTTCTTCAGCTGCCTCACCATGAACCCGCAACCCCTGCACCTCGACGCGGCCTACGCCGCCGACACCGAGTTCGGGGAGCGGCTGGTGAACTCGATGCTCACGCTCGCCCTCCTCGTCGGCATGACCGTGCACGAGACGACGCTCGGCACGACCGTGGCCAACCTGGGTTTCGACGCCATCGAGTTCCCCCGACCGGTCGTTGCCGGCGACACCATCTGGGCCGAGACCGAGGTGATGGCCAGCCGGCCGTCGGGCTCGCGACCCGAAGCGGGCATCGTGACGTTCGAGCATCGGGGCTTCAACCAGCGCGACGAGCTGGTGGCGCGTTGCACCCGCAACGCCCTCATGCTGCGCCGACCGACCTGACTCTGCGGGTCGGTCGACGATCAACTAGGGCTGGGTGGAGATCTGGGCCTTGAGGCGGGCCAGCAGCTCGGTGAAGGCCGGCTCCCCCATCGACGCGAACTGCGGTCCGACCTCGAGGGCCACGGCCTGATCGCCGGCATCGATGGCCGCCAGCGCCTGCACCGTGGCCTTGGTGCGACGCACGAGTCCGGCCGGCGCGGTGGCGGCCCGTCCGGCGATGGCCTGGGCCGTCGCCAGGAGGGCATCGTCGTCGACGCACTCCCATGCCAGCCCGATCTCGGCGGCCCGGGGGCCGTCGACGACCTGGCCGAACACCACCATGGCCATCACCGCCTGATGGTCGGTGATGCGCCGCAGCCGCCAGGTGTGACCACCACCGGGATGGATACCGATCTGCATGAACCGCGTGTCGAACCGGGCCGACCGGCCGGCCACGATGACGTCGCAGGCCAGCGCCATGTTCATCCCCGCGCCCACCGCAGGGCCGTTCACGGCGGCCACGCTCGGCAGGGGCGACTCGGCGATCCGGAGGAAGCCGGCGTAGATGGCCTCGAGGTCCTCGGGACTGGCGCAGTTGGCCAGGTCGTCGAGGTCACCGCCGGCGCAGAACGCCGACCCGGCACCGGTGAGCACGACCGCGCCGACGTCGCCTCGTCCCTCCAGGTCGTCCATCGCCACGCCCAGCTCGGCGTTGAGCGCGTGGGAGACGACGTTGCGCCGTTCAGGGTCGTTGAGGGTGAGGACGGCGACCCGGTCGGTCACCGCGACATCGAGAAGGCTCATCCCCCCATTGTCGCCCAGGCTCGGGATCGGAGCTTCAGGCCCCGGAAAGCCCCCGGAAACCGGAGATCACGAAGGCGGTGACCGACCGCAGGAAGTCCGGCGTGAACGGCTCGCCCCGCACATAGGCCCGGTGGTACATCGGCCCGCTGACCAGGCTCCAGGCCATGTCGACACTGGGAGTATCGGCGAGCTCACCGCCGGCTTCGGCGCGAGCGAGGATCTCGCGCAGGAGCGCCAGTCGGGGGGCGAGGAACTTGGCGTCGACCGCGGCCCGCAGCTCGCTGTCGCGACGCAACTCTCCGGCCAGCACCCCGGCCAGGTCGTCGCGCCGTACGGACATGGTCTTGGCCATGGCCTGGATCAGCGCCGCCATGTCGCCGTCGAACGAGCCGGTGTCGATGGCCACCGGCTCCGGGTGAAGGCTGGCCAGAGCGGCGACGACCAGCTCCTCCTTGGTGGCCCAACGCCGGTAGAGCGTGGCCGACGAGACCCCGGAGCGGGCGATGACCGCGGCCACGGTGAACCCGGCGTACCCCGTCTCGGCCAGCACGTCGAGGGTGGCCGAGAGGATGGCCTGGTCCGCGGCCTCACTGCGCTGGCGCCCGGGCCGGGCCCGGGTGGTGGCGCTCATCGACGGAACCCACCCGGACACGAGGCCAGGGCGACCCGTTGCCGGCGCGTAGGCGAACCGATGCAGGTCAGCGGCAACTCCACACGGCGACGCTAGACGCTGGCCGACGCGAGACGGGGTTCGGTACCCTCGCCCTCGCCCTCGCCCTCGCCCGCGCCCGATGCCGGGAAGGGCCGGGGCGGGGCGGACACCGCCCGGATCAGGCGAAGTACGCTGCGTCCATCTCCGCCGGCCGGGCCGGCGCCGACCCTGGGAGCACGTAGTGGAACGACTGAAGATCGACCTGCTGGCGCCGGAGCTCTACGGCGGCGACCCGTACCCGACCTACGCCTGGATGCGGGCCAACGAACCCGTCTACTGGGACGACGTCAACGAGCTCTGGGGCATCGCCCGCTACGACGACATCGTCGACATCGAGAAGAACAAGAGCGTCTTCATCAACTCCGACCAGGAGAAGGGCGGGTACCGCCCCAACCTTGCGGCCGACGGCGCCATCATCGGCCTCGACGACCCGCTGCATCTCAAGCGCCGCAACCTGGTGTCACGCCGATTCACCCCTCGGGCCGCCTCCAACTGGGAGGACGACATCCGGGAAAAGGTGAACCGGCTCATCGACGGGGTGGTGGCCAACGGTGGGCAGGCCGAGATCGTCAACGATCTGGCCGCTCCCCTGCCGGCCATGATGATCGGCAAGCTCCTCGGCTTCGAAGAGGGCGACTGGCCGAAGCTGAAGCATTGGTCGGAGACGACCATCGCCATGGGCGGAGGCCCCCGCTACTTCACCGAGGTCGGCATGGTCTCGGCCATCGAGTTCGCCGGTGCCGCCGCCGAACTGTTCGAGGCCAAGAAGGCCTGCCCCGCCGACGACGTGTTCAGCCACTACACCACCGCCGAGGTGGACGGCTGCCCCATGTCCACCGAGGACGCCATCGCCGACGGCCTGCTGCTGCTCGACGGAGGCGCCGAGACCACCCGCACGGTGATCGCCCGCATCATCCTCGAACTGATCGCCCACCCCGAGGAGATGGCCAAGCTGCGCGCCGGCGCCGACATGACCGTCGCCGTCGAGGAGATGATCCGCTGGATCACCCCGATCCACAACATGTGCCGGGTGGCCAAGGTCGACGCCGAGGTCAACGGTGTCACCATCCCCGCCGGCCACCAGGTCGTACTCATGTACAGCTCGGCCAACCGCGACGAGGGCCACTTCGATGACCCCGAGCGCTTCGACGTCACCCGCAACCCCAACAACCACATCGCCTTCGGGTTCGGCACCCACTTCTGCCTGGGCGCCTCGCTGGCCCGCCTCGAGATCAAGGTGTTCTTCGAGGAGCTGCTGCGGCGCACGTCGGGCTGGCGGCTCGTCGAGGGCACGACACCGGTCGACATGCCCAACGCCTTCGTACGGGGCCTCGAGAGCGCTCAGGTCGAGTTCGACTTGGTCGGCTGATGCCCGATGCGGAGGGCCTGCCCATCGAGGGCAAGGAAGTCGTCTTTCGCCACATGGACGACGCCGACATGCCCTGGCAGCTGTGCCGGGCCCAGCGCAACCCCGACGGCACCGAGGCCTACGTCCGGGAGAAGTGGTTCGCGTTCAGCCCCGACCCCCAGTACTTGTCGCTGTACGCCGAGTACGACCCCGGCATGATCGTGCGCCGTCACGGTCACTACAGCCCCCACGTGGTGTTCGTGATCGCCGGTGGGCTCTGGTTCGGTGATCGCTGGTGCCCGGCGGGGACGCACGTGGAGCTGCCGTTCGGTGCCGCCTTCGGGCCCATCCGGGCCGGCGACGCCGGCGCCAAGCTGTTCGAGGTGATGATGGGCGACCCCCGGTCGTGGGGCGACCAGCCCGAGACCTACGAGGCCGCGTTGGCCGCGCACAGCGTCACGCCCCTGCCCGACCCGCCCCTCGACTTCCCCGAGTGGCTGGCCGATCTGCGCACCCACTGGTCCGGCGCCGAACCCGGCGACGCCTGACCGCTACCTGCCGAACCTGTCTACAAAGACCGCCCCATATGACAGGGACGGTAGACAGGTTTGGCCGCTCTGCCGAACCTGTCTACAAAAGCGGCCCCATATGACAGGGACGGTAGACAGGTTCGGCTGATGGAGGCGTCGGCATCCGGGTTCGACCGGTTCGACCGGTTCGACCGGTTCGACCGGTTCGACCGGTTCGGCCGAACCGGTCGAAGCGACCTCGCGGAATCAGGCGTCGCCGGGCCACAGCGGTTCGGCCAGCTCGAAACCGACCGGGCTCCCCCACCGGTTGCGGAACGACACCTCGTGGGCGGGCTGGCGCTTCGCCACCCCCCACCGACCGGTCGGGTAGCCGAAGGAGACGCAGCAGTTCATGTGCCAACCCTCGGCGGCGGGCACGCCCAGGATCTCCTTCACCTCGGCGTCGCTGAACGCCAGCACCTGGGTGAGCGAGCTCCCCACCCCCTCGGCCCGAGCCGCCAGCTGGGCGCTCCACACCGCCGGGTAGACCGAGCTGCCGCTGGTGTCGTGCTGAGCGAATCCGAACAGGTAGAGCGGCACCTCGGCGAAGTGATCGGCGAGCCATTCCGCGGAGCGTTGCACGGCCAGCATCGACACCGACTCGGGGTCGTCGGGGTCGGCGAGGGCCTCGGCGATGCGGTCGGCGTAGATCGTGGCCCACAGCGTGGTGATGGCTGCCCGATAGATGGGCGCGAGCTTCGCCTTCACATCGGTGTCGTCGACCAGGAGGAACCGCCAGTTCTGGGAGTTGCCCCCACTCGGCGCACGAATGGCGGCGTCGAGGATCTTGGCCTGCACCTCCATCGGGATCGGATCGGAAGTCACCCGGCGCATGGCGCGGGTGGTGTAGAGCGCTTCGTAGACGTCCATGTCAGCGGGCCTTCCAGGTCTCGTGCACCGAGGTCAACAGCGTCACCATGTCGTCGAGCTCCTCCCCGTCGAGCGAGGACAACGGCCGGGCCATCGCCGCGTCGGTGCCGACCTCGGCCACCTTCCAACGGGCCTTGAACATCTCCGGTTCGTCCATCCCCTCGAGGTCCCACCCGTAGATCGGGGCCATGAAGGCGCTGCGGAAGGCCACCGCCTCGGCCGGCAGGAGGCCGGCGGCCAGCACCGCACCGCCGTGATAGGCGCCGCGCAGTTCGCGCAACGCGTTGGTCTGGTGCTGCACCCTCGCCTTGGGTCGATCCAAGCCAGGCACCTCATGGGTGCGCCAGCCGGCCAACAACGGTGCCCCCGCCGGCGACGCCGAGTCGACCACCCGCGTGAGCAGATCGCCGAGGCGAACCAGACCGTCGTGGTCGGCGATGTGGGCTTCGCCGTAGAGGTGAGCCACGTCGGCGAACAGCGCCGCGCCCTGGGCGGGGCTCATCACGGTTCGGGCCGCCTCCCACTGGGTGCGCACCTGATCGGGGTTCCAGAAGTAGAAGGCGGCCGACACCACCTCGGCGTCGACGTCACCGAGCACACCACCGCGCCCGAGCACGTAGAAGTCCACCCCCGAGAAGCCGGCCTCACCGCCCCGGGCATACGTGGCGCCGTCGGTCATGAAGCCACCCCCCAGTTCCTGGATGGCGCTGGCGGTCGCTCGCGCTGCCTCTTCGGGTGTCATCGTCGGTCCCCCACTCGTCGGTCCCCCACTCGTCGGCCTGCCGGCGTCGGGCTCGACGCCGACCCGGGCTCCGCACCCTACCGAACGCGCCCGGTGCCGAACCCACCGCCGACCCAGGCCGCGCGCGCCCGGTGTTAGCTTCCCGGCACCGAATCGACGGGCGCTCTCTGCCCGGCCATCGCCCAGGGGGGCCGACCATGACCGACGCCGACAGCGCAGGACCGTTCAAGGGTGTGAACCAGCGCAACAAGATCGTGATGAGCACCGACGAGGTCGACGCGTTCCTGGCGGAGCGCCGCGCCATGACCATGTCCACCATCAACGGTGACGGCAGCATCCACTCGATCGCCATGTGGTACGGCTTCCTGGAGGGGGCGGTGGCCATCGAGAGCAAGGCCAAGGCCCAGAAGGTCGTGAACCTGCGCCGCAACCCGAACCTCACGATGCTGGTCGAGGACGGCGACACCTACAACGAGCTGCGGGGTGTCACCCTGATCGGCAAGGGTGAGATCGTCGAGGACCCCGACCGCATCTGGGAGCTCGGGGTGAGCGTGTTCGAGCGCTACAACGCGCCGTACACCGAAGAGATGGCCCCGTTCGTCGAGGTCATGCTGCGCAAGCGCGTCGTGGTGAAGCTCCTCGTCGACCGCGTGATCTCCTGGGATCACCGCAAGCTCGCCCAGGCCTGACCCCTCGCCGCCCCGAATCCCGCGCTGGTCGATTGCCACGGGTGTAGACCGGCTCGTGATGACGACACTCCGCAGCTGGATGCCCGGCCTCGACGTCATGGCGGGCTACCAGCGCCGATGGCTCCGCAAGGACCTCATGGCCGGGGTGATCCTCACGGCGTTGTTGATCCCGGCGGGGATGGGCTACGCCGAGGCGGCGGGCCTTCCTCCCGAGACCGGGCTCTACGCCACCATCGTCCCGCTCCTCGCCTACGCCCTCTTCGGGCCGTCGAAGATCCTGGTCCTCGGGCCCGACTCGGCGCTGGCGCCGATCATCGCCGCGTCGGTGATCCCGCTCGCCGCCGGCGACCCGCAGCGAGCCGTCGCGCTGGCCGGGCTCTTGGCCAGCCTGATGGGCGGGCTGCTCGTCCTCGGCGGCGTCCTACGACTCGGTTTCGTCACCGAGCTGCTGTCCAAGCCGATCCGGATCGGCTACCTCAACGGCATCGCGATGGTGGTGATAGCCGGACAGCTCCCGAAGCTCATGGGCTTCTCCATCGACGCCGACTCGCTGACCGGAGACGTCGAGGCCACGTTCGACGGGATCCGCAATGGGCAGGTCAACCGGACCGCACTCCTCATCGGCCTCGGCTCGCTGGCCCTGATCGTCGTGCCTCGCCTGCTCCGGAGTCGTGTCCCCGGCATACTCCTTGGGCTCAAGGGGTGGTCGTCGCGACTCTCGGCCTCGAGGACCAGATCCCGGTCGTGGGGGCGCTCCCCGAGGGCCTTCCGACCCCGGCCCTGTCCGGGATCACGTGGTCCGACGTGTTGGAGGCCTGTTGGGCGGCTTCCCGGTGTCGGCCTCGTCGTCGCGGACGCCGGTCGCCGAGGAGGCCGGCGGCCGCACCCAGCTGGTGGGGGTGCCCGGAGCGGTACTGCTCATCGTCTTCATCCTGATCGCACCGGGGCTCACCGGATACCTCCCCCCCTCCACCCTGGCCGCCGTGGTGATCGTGGCGGCCGCGGGACTCATCGAAATCAGATCGGTCGTCCATATCCTCAAGGTCGACCGAACCGAGGGGCTCCTGTCGATCTCGGCCTTCCTCGGCGTCGCCCTCATCGGGGTGCTGCAGGGCACCGTCATCGCCGTCGGCCTCTCGTTCGTGGCCTTCGTCAACCAGGCGTGGAGGCCCCATCGCGCCGAGTTGGGCCAGATCCCCACGGTGCGCGGGCACCACGACCGCTCCCGACACCCCGACGCGGAGCGTCTGCCGGGCATCGTGATCGTGCGCTTCGATGCGCCGCTGTTCTTCACCAACGGCGGGATGTTCGACGACTACGTGCGGTCGTTGGTCGCCGATGCCGGACCCGATGTGCGCACCGTGATCCTGGCGGCGGAGCCCATTACCGACATCGACACGACTGCGGTCGACGAGTTGATCGAGCTCGACGACTTCCTGGCGTCCCGAGGCACCGAACTGATCATCGCCGAGATGAAGGGCCCGGTGAAGGACCGGCTGCGGGCCTTCGGACTGGGTGACCGCTTCGGGCCCGACCGCTTCGAACCAACCGTGGGGGCCGCAGTCGACCAGCTCCTCGACCAGGAGCGTGACGACATCGGCCACCCTTCGGACCGCCCGTCGGACCGACCCGACGAGGCAACCCCGTAGCAGGAGCCGGTCAGCCGCCCTGCTCCGAGAGGCCCGGCGTCGCCAGGAGCCCGGCGACGAGCGTGTCCTGTTCCGCCTGGGTGAGCACGGCATCGGCGTGGAGACCGAACCGAGTGAAGTACGACGGGGGCATGCTGCCGTCGAGGATCACCTCGACGGAGTTCTCGGCCTCACCAGGGTCGGTCGCGAACTCGCTGTAGTTCACGGCCTGACGGCCTTCCTCGACGTGGCGCTGCACCGCCCAGGAGACCGGCGCCACGTTCGAGTACCCGGGGTACTCGACCTGGTTCGAATGACAGGCGAAACACGACCGCACCATCAGCTCCCGGGTCTCGGGCGTGGCCCACTCGGGTTCACCGGTCACAGGCAGGTTGGCGTGCGCCCGACCGTAGGGCACCACCTGGATGACCAGCAGCGTGCCCAGACCCACCACCACGAAAACCCCGAGGGTCAGCACCGCTCCGGGCCGCGCACCAGACCGTCGGTCGAGCCACCACACGGCGGCGAGGGTGATCAGGACCGCGCCGCCGTACAACACCACGGTCACCGGGAACGGGAGGCCGACGAGCTCCCCCAGCACCAGGAGCACGACGAAGAGCACCGCCACCGCGCCCGTCACCACCGGCCGGGCCTTGACGAATTCCAGCAGCCACCGGACAACGCCACTCACGCGTTCAACCATGCGGCGAGCGTACCCATGGAGCCGAACCACCGGAGGACGACCGAGGCCCGCGCAGCAGGCGCGCGGAACCCGCGAGGCACCAAGCTGTGGTCATGATCGCGCTGACGACGACCATCGCCCTCGCCGCCGCCGACGGGCCCACGCCCGCGATCATCGCCGAGCCCGATGGTGCTCCTCGCGGCGGGGTGGTGGTGGTGATCCAGGAGGCGTTCGGACTGACCGGGCACATCGAGCGCGTGGCGACGGCACTGGCCGAGGCCGGCTACCTGGCCGTCGCCCCGCGCTGTTCCATCGCTCGGGGTCGCCGGTGTTCGGGTACGACGACTTCGCCGCCCTCGGCGCGCTCACCGACCGGGGCGTCGCCACCACCCGCCGAGCGATCATCGGGTTCTGCATGGGGGGCAGCGTGGCGTGCGCCACCGCGGCTCGACTCGAGCTCGGCGCCGCCGTCACCTTCTACGGCGGCGGAGTGATCACCGGTCGCTTCGATCTGCCCGCGCCGGCGAGCAGGGCCCATGGCACCCAGCCCCGGATCTCGTCGACCAGGCCCACGAGCGGCGGCACCACCATCAGCACCAGCGCCCCGGCCACCGTGGCTGCGCCGAAGAACAGGCGGCGACGCACCCCGGTCAGCCCGCCGAAGACGACAAGCCCGAGACCCAGTGCGACCGCCAGGAGACCGAACGAAGGCGAGTCGCTGACCGTCTGCAGGAGCGCGGAACCGACAACGAATGTCATGCCCAGCAGATCGAGGCCCACGATGGGCGGCGCCACCGAATCGAGGTCGGCCTCGGACCGGCGCCGATCCCCGCGGATCAACGCCACCATCACGAGCACGGCCAGACCGACGGGGACGGTGAACCACTGCGGATCACCGGTGAGCGCCTGGCTGGCGAACACCAGCCAGGCCGAGACCAGGGTGGCCGTGGAGGCGACGAGCCAACCCGCCCTCCGGGTGACGAGGCCGAGCGCCAGCAACTCGACCCCGGCCACCAGCAGCGCCACCACGAGCAACGGGCGATAGGGCAGCTCCCCCGCGGCGACGGCCAGCGCCACCCCGGTGCCCGATGCCGCCAGCAGCCCTGCCGGCCGGCGCCAGGCCAGGGCTCGATCGGTGAGGTGCAGGGCGAGCCCGCCCATCATCGCCACCACCGCCACGCTCGCGGACAGCACCACCCATGCCGTGGGCGACAGCTCGACAGCCCCGCCCGCCAGCGCTCCCGCCGCGACCAGCAGGACCACCGACACCTCACGCAACCAGCGCTGACCGGTGGGCGTGGCCAACAGCGCGACGCTGAGCGAAGCGACCGCCAACGCTGCGGCCACCACGAGTTGCGCCGGGCGGCGCGGCACCTCCGGCGAACTCGACTCCACCGCCGCGTACGCCAGGCCCACCACCGGGAGGGCCGCCCAGGTGGCCAGCCAATCGAGACCCAGGCCGACCGACCGCGTCGCCACCGCCAACACAGCCAACACAGCCAACACAGCCAACACAGCCAACACAGCCAACACAGCCAACACAGCCAACACCGCAGCCGACGCGACTGCGGCCACCACCACCGCCTGCTCGATGGTCCAGGCCTGCCACCACGACAACGAAACCCACGCGGCGACCGCCGCCAGCATCCCGGTCAGCGGCAAGGCCAGACGGGCCTCCGCCCGGGCCCGAGTCGCGACACCGGTGGCCCCGAGGGCGGTGACGGCGACTCCGAGCGTCAGCCAGGCCGGGCCGGCCCCACCGAGGCCGACGAGGGCGACGGCCACCCCGCCGGTCGCCCACCACCACGCCCGAAGGCGGGCGGCCCCGATCAGCCCGATGGCTCCGGTCGCGATCCAGGTCGCGGGAATCCACCCCTGCGGAAGGGCAGCAACGAGGGCCAACAAAGCCGCCGCGTGGGCGGGTCGGACATCCAGGGCCTCGGTGACCCAGAACGCGGCCAGGGCGACGGCGGTGGTGGTGGTCCACACCCGGAGGCAGGCCCAGCGAGGGGCGAGAGCGAAGGAAACCGCGGCCAACGCCGCGGCCAGCGCTCCCCACCAGGGTCTCCCGACGCCGTCGACACCGACCGCCACCGTGACGGCGCCGGCCGCGGCGGGGACCCAGACCGCCATGACGATGTCGCGCCGCGCGGCCGTGAGCCGCACGACCAGGGCGACGGCCACCACGAACACCCCGACCACGACCAGGGCAGAGTCGACCGGGAGGAGGCGAACGACACCCACAGCCGCCAGCGCCGGGAACACGAACACGCCGACGACCGGCACGACCTCGGTCAACCCGGCGAACGGCCGCCCCGGGGATGGCCGCGGTCACGCTGGCCCGGGCGATGACGCCGGCGGGACGCAATCGGCAGAGACCGAGCGTCGCGGCCACGGTGGCGGCGACGAGAGCCCACTGGATCGGGAACGGCCGCGAGGCGTCACGCCCGTCCTGGACCACGGGGGCGAAGGCCAGACCGACGAAAGCGACGGCCAACCACACCATCGGCGCCGCCAGGAACCGTAGAGGCGAGCTCGGGCGCCGGCGCACCACCAACGCGTAGGCGCCGGCCAACACCAGGCTGACCACGACGAGCACGAGCACGAGTGAAGCACCGTCGAGGTCGGGCGGGAGTTCGGCGCCGTCGACGAACGACGCCACTGCGACGATGGGAAGGATCAGCCCGCCGAGGAACTCGAGGGCGGCGCTGACGAACGGCGCGCCCCGCCGGTACAGGAACGCCGCCGACCCGAAGCAGACGAGCGGCCGCGCCAGCTCGGCGACCGGCCGCCACGCGTCCCCGACGTCGCCGAAGGCGAAGATCACGAAGCCGAGCACACCGGTGAAGATGAGCGCGACGCCGAGGTAGGCCAGTCCATGGACCCCGAGGTCGGCCGACACGCTCGCCTTGCGCTCGGCCCACCACCGAGCGACCGGACCGGCCGGGCGAGGCTGGGCCGGCGGAGGGGCCCGACGGGGGCGATCGGCAGTGGGTGGTGCGGGCGGTACGTCGGGTCGTGGCGGGGGTGGTGGTGGCCGAACGGGCGGGGATGGAAGGTCGCTCGCCACCAGGGGCGGGGCCACGACCAAGCGTTGGGCGACCGGTGTCAGCTCAGGATCGGGGATCCTCGCGCCGGCAGTTACCTGCGGGGGCGGAGAAGGAGGCGACGCGACCGGGGTGGGGTGAACCCGTTCGGTCCAGCGCGCCCCGTCCCAGTACCGGATCTCGTACACGCCGGACGGATCCGAGTACCAGCCCGACACCTGGGTTCATGACGAGAGCGTAGGGCTGTGTCGGTGCGCACTCGAGGCAAGCGCGTTGAACGCTCCGACCACAGCCGAACCACGAGCGTCTCAACGCACGCAGTCCGGGCCAGGGCCCCGAGAGGAAGCTCGCGAAGTTCCGACGCAGGGGGTGTGGGCTCGGGAGGCGGAGTCACCAAGTGGTAGACAGCGGTTTCAGAGCTCTGGCTTCGCGTCAGAACTCGACTCGACGTGGGGGGCCACACCATGACCGTTGCTGAAGAAACTGTTGCGTCCGGCAGCACCAGAAGGGCCCGGGCTCGCCGGGCCCGATCGGTCGCAACGGCGGTGGCGCTGGGTGCGACCATCGCTCTGGTCCTCGGCGCCTGCTCGAGTGGCGGTGACAGTGCCACCACCGCAACTGACACGGCTCCGGCCACCACGGTCGTGCCTGCCGACGTCACCGTCACCGGGCCGATCACCGGTGGAACCCGAGGGGTGGCCTACAGCGCCATGCCTCCCGGCGTCGCCGACCGGTACGGCTACACGGAGGAGGAGTACTTCGTGGCCGGCACCGCCCCCTCGTACACGCCTGCCGCTCCGCTGACCGAGGACGGCAAGTGGACCGTGAACGCGGGACCCGAAGCCTCCTACGAAGTGCGGGTGATCGTCCGCCGGCCCGCGAACCCCGATGATTTCAACGGCAAGGTCGTCGTCGAGTGGAACAACGTGACCGCCGGCTTCGAGAACCAACCCGTGTTCTCGCTCACCAACGACTACCTGATGCGCGAGGGATACGCCTACGTCGGGGTGAGCGCCCAGCAAGGTGGGATCGATGGTCTCGAGAAGCCCCTCGAGGTTCCAGGGGCGCCGCCGGAGGTCCTCCTGGCCCTCAAGCAGTGGGATCCTCAGCGCTACGGCGCCCTCATTCATCCCGGGGATGCCTGGTCCTACGGCATCTACACCGACGTCGCCGACATGCTGCGGGCCCCCGGCGCAGTCGATCCGTTGGGGGGCCTCGTCCCGGAGGGGGTGATCGCGGCGGGTCAGTCACAGTCCGCGGGGCGCATGGTCACCTACGCCAACGCCGTCCAGCCCGTGACCGGGGCCTACGACGGCTTCCTCGTCCACAGTCGGGGCGACAGCGCCTCGCCGCTTGGGCCGACCGATGCCGACAAAGCCCCGGCGGTGGTCAAGGTCCGCACTGACCTCGATGCTCCCGTGCTGGTGTTCCAGACCGAGACCGAGGCGGCGCGATCGAGGGCCCTCGGCTTCCGCCAGCCCGACACCACCTCGGTGCGCGTGTGGGAGGTCACCGGTACCGCCCACGCCGACCAGGCCACCCTTGACTTCGCGACGGCCGCAGGCAAGCGCTGGACGACCCTTGGCTATGACCCCACCCCCTACTGCGGCACGGTCAACAACGGCCCGTCCGGGTCGTATGTCATCACGGCGATCGACTCGCTCGGCCGTTGGATCGCCGACGGCACGGCCCCGCCATTCGGTCCGCCGATCCAGGTGACCGACGGCAAGGTGGTTCGTGCCGCCGACGGCATCGCCCTCGGTGGCATCCGCAGTCCGGCCGTCGACGCACCGATCTCGATCCTGAGCGGCGAAGGCAACCCGTCGAGCGTCTTCTGTTCGTTGTTCGGGCAACGAACAGACTTCACCCCCGAGCAGCTCGTCGGGCTCTACGGCGACCACACCACGTATGTGGCGAAGGTGACCACCTCGGCCGACGAATCGGTGAAGGCCGGTTTCCTGCTCCCCGCCGAACGCGACAAGTTCGTGGCCACGGCCGAGGCCAGCCGCGTGGCCCGGTGATCCATCTCTAGATGAGGAACTCCTCGCCCGAGGCCCGCACGGTGACGTCGCTGATGGAGATGCCCCAGGGCTGATCGATCACCCACACCACCTGGGCCGCCAACTCCTCGGGGGTGACCGCCCAGTAGCGGATGTCGTCGGGGTCGGTCATCTCGGCCGGCATCGATCCGTCGAAGTACTGCCCGATGTGGTCCATGTAGCTCTCGGTGTTGCGACCGAGGACCCCCACCAGCGCATCGGCGTTGACGATGGAGCTGCCGAGGTTGGTCCCCGGTACGCCGGTGGGTCGCACCACCGTCACCTTGATACGACCCTGTGCCTCGGCTCGCAATGCGTCGGACAACACGTTGACCGCGGCCTTGGTGGCCGCGTACACCCCGGCACCAGCGGTGGGAACGTTGCCGTAGATCGACGAGATGTTCACGATGTGACCACGGCCCTGCTCGATCATCTGGTCGTACACGGCGGCGATGCCGTTGAGCACACCCTTGAGATTGATGTCGATGCAACGGTCCCAGGCCTCGGCGGCCCGGGCGTGGTCGGCGTAGAAGGCGAGGGGCATCACCCCGGCGTTGTTGACGAGGACGTCGATGGCACCGAACGTGCCCACCGCGACCGTCGCCAGCGCGGCCATGTCGGCCCGGCTCGTCACGTCGGCCACACAGGCGACGGCCGACCCGCCCGCGGCCCGGATGCCGTCGACGACCCCGTCCAGCGCCGTGGCGTCGATGTCGGCGACCACGACCATCGCGCCCCGGGCGGTCACCATCTCGCTGATGAGCCGCCCGAACCCCCCGCCGGCCCCGGTGACGACCACGACCTTGCCCTGCACATGATTCACCATCGGCGGAACGTACCCCCATGGAGCAGGCGGCGCCGCCAGTTGCGCCGTGTCGCCTCACGTCGGGCATCGGCGCCTGGGCACGACATGCTGATGGTGTGCTCCGGCCCGATGGCTCCCCCAACCCCCACCCTCTCGACAACGCCGTCTGGGCGGCGCTCACCAGCCACCAGGCCCACCTGTGTGAGGGCGACGGGGCGGCCCGCCGGTTCGATCCAGAGGTGTCGGTGTTCGCGGCGATCGACGTAGCGCACGACGAGGCCTGGGCGGCGCTCGCCGACCTGGCTTCCGACGAGCCGGTGGCGCTGTTCCGGGATCGCATCCCGGCTCTGCCCGCCGGGTGGGTCGAGGTCGCCAGAGGTGAAGGTCATCAGCTCGTCCTCGAGCCGCATGACCTGACCAGCGTCGGGGCCGCGCCGGGGCGGCCACTGACCGGCGCCGACGTCCCCGCCATGCTCGACCTCGTCGCCGCCACCACCCCCGGGCCGTTCCTGGCCCGCACCATCGAACTGGGTCGCTATCACGGCGTCTTCGAGTCCGGTCGCCTCGTGGCGATGGCCGGCGAACGGCTCCACCTGGACGGGTTCACCGAGATCTCGGCGGTGTGCACCCACCCCGACGCCCGCGGCCGCGGGCTGGCCGCCACGCTCACCCGGAGGGTCGCCGTCGGCATCATCGGCCGCGAGGAGACACCGTTCCTGCATGTGGCCCGGGGCAACGACACCGCCCGTCGCGTGTACGAACGTCTCGGCTTTCGCGAACGGCGGATCGTGCAGTTCGTGCTCGCCCGACCCGCGTTCCTTGGCGACGACGGCCGGACCGATTGACTCAGGAAAAAAGCTGTAGGACGTTCTTCGCAACGAGGCCTGCGCCGACCCGAAAAGCGCTGGTCTCGACGGCGAAACCCCCCGAGCTCAGGTCAATACAGGTCGGGGACGAAAGTCTGGCTCTCCATCGGGGGACGGACCCGCTTGTCCGATGCCTTCGGCCGGGCCGGGAGCTTCATCGGGCCCGCCGGAAGATCCTCGTACGGGATCTGCGACAGCAGGTGACTGATGCAGTTCAGGCGGGCGTGGCGCTTCACCTCGCCGTCGACCACGAACCACGGGCTCTGCTTGGTGTCGGTGTAGGCGAACATCTCATCTTTCGCCCAGGAGTAGTCCTCCCACCGGGTGCGCGACGCGAGGTCCATCGGCGAGAGCTTCCAGTGCTTGGTGGGGTCCTTCAACCGGGCCCGGAAGCGGCGCTCTTGTTCATGGTCGCTGATGGAGAACCAGTACTTGATGAGGATGATCCCGGAGCGTTGCAGCATCTGCTCGAACTGCGGGCAGGAGCGCATGAACTCCTCGACGTCGTCCTCGGTGGCGAAGCCCATCACGCGGTCGATCCCGGCCCGGTTGTACCAGGAGCGGTCGAACAGGACCATCTCGCCGGCGGCGGGGAGGTGCTCGACGTAGCGCTGGAAGTACCACTGGGTCTTCTCACGGTCGCTGGGGATGCCGAGGGCGACGGTGCGGATCACGCGGCTGCTCGTCTTCTCGGTGATCCGGGTGATGACCCCGCCCTTGCCGGCGGCATCGCGACCCTCGAACAGGACCACCACCCGCAGCCCCTTGGCCTTGATCCACTCCTGGAGCTTGACGAGCTGTATCTGGAGGTCGGCCAACTCGGCTTCGTAGACCTCGCTACGCAACACCCCCGACGTCGTGTAGGCCTCGTCGCCGAGACGCCTCGCGCCCCCGACCGCCGCTCCGCCGCCTGCGTTGCTCTGCGAACCCTTGTTGACATCGGCCGTCGTCATCACCTCGAAGGTAGCAACGACGCGAAGCCGGAGCATCGATCCGGGGCTGATGCCATCGGCAGGAACAGATGGTCGCTTGCTCGGCTTTCAGCTTCCCGCGGCCTTCGCGTGGGCTCCCCGGGGCCCGCGGTGGGTGCTCAGAACGGTGCCCGGTCGAGAGGGTCGTCGTCAGCGCCGGCCTCGACCGCCGGCTCGTCGGCCAGGGCCAGCGCCGCCAACGCCGTCGTCAGCGGGACCGCCAGGACCAGCCCGATGCTGCCCACCAGGGTGCGCACCACCTCGACCGCCACGAGCTCGCTGGTGAGCGCCCGCTCCCAGGGCCGCCCACCCTGGAGGAACACGAGCAGCAATGGCAACGACGCCCCCGCGTAGGCGAGGACCAACGTGTTGACCACCGAGGCGATGTGGTCGCGTCCCACCCGCACCGCGGCGCGATAGAGCTCGGGTCGGGTCATGCCGGGGTCGCTGCGCCGCAGCTCGACCACGGTCGAGACCTGCGTGATGGTCACGTCGTCGAGCACCCCCAGCGCGCCGATGACGATGCCGGCCACCAGGAGGGCACGCAGGTCGATGAGATCCGCGGTGATCCGCAGCGTCGTCGCTTCCTCGCCGAGAAGGCCGGTGAAGGCCGTCAGACTCACGAACACCTGCGCCAGCACCGCGGTGACGGCCAGGCTCGCCAGCGTCCCCACCAACGCCACCGTGGTGGCCGGGTTCACCCCGTGGGCGAGGTAGAGCACGAGGAAGGCCACGATCACCGTGGCGACGAGCGCCACCGGGAGTGCCGCGCTGCCCCGCAGCAACGATGGCAGGAGAAAGACCATGATCACGGCGAGAGCGATGGCGATGCCGAGCAGCGCTCGCAGCCCCTTCCACCCCGCGAAGGCGACGACGGCGACCACGAAGATCACCGTCAGGGCGACGAGCGGGGCACCCCGCTGCATGTCGGCGTAGCTGTACTGGAAGCCGACCGGGGCCTGCGGGTTGCGGGCCAGGACCACCTTGTCGCCGACGGCGAGATCGGGCTTGGAGAAGTCGGTGGCCTGGATGCTGAAGCTGGCCGAGGTGCCAGCCGCGGCTCCGGAGGTGACATCGATGGCGACGACCTGGCAGTCGACCGACGCGTCCGGGATCTCGACGCTCAGACAGGGCTCGATGCTGACGTCGGTCACGGTGGCGTCGACGAACTGGAGCGTCGCCCCGCCCGGGTTCAGCTCGGGGGCCTCACCACGGGGCCAGAACCAGGCCATGCCGACCATGGCGAGGATCGCCGCGAGGGCCACGGCCACCGTGAGGCCACGCCGAAGCCGGGCCCCCTCGGCACGATGAAGATGGTGATCGCCGGCCACGCGCCGAGTATGGCGATCCCCACCGCATCATCGGGCGATGGTGCCGACGGCCCCAGGCTCGACGGCCTACTCCCGTCGGGAGACCTGCCATCCTTGGCGCGACCGACGAGGGGGAACAGCCATGACCATGATCGTGGTCCAGGGGACGCTGTCCATCCGGCCCGCTGTTCGGCTGAGGACGCCGGACTCCGAATCCGGCCCACCTCCAGAACCGACGCCGTAAGGTCACACCGAGGCGCCGGCCGCCGGGGGGGTACCCAGCGCAGGCCGAGAACGCGTAGAGGGGGCTCGTTCGATGGCTATCGGTCCAGGTGCAGTGTCACTCGAAGGGCGCGTCGCGGTGGTGACAGGCGGCGGCGCCGGCATCGGGCGCGGGATCGCCGAGGGGCTCACCAACTTCGGGGCCCGGGTGGCGATCTGGGAGAAGGACGAGCAGAGCTGCGCGGCTGCCGCTTCGACCTCGGGGGCGCTCGGCATCGTGACGGACGTGCGCGAGGCCGAGCAGGTCGACGCCGCCCTGGCCCGAACCGCCGACGAGCTGGGCCCGCCCACGATTCTGGTGAACAACGCCGGCGGGGTGTTCTGGTCGTCGATCCTCGACACGTCCGAGAACGGGTGGGCGGCGCTGTACCGGGCCAACCTCGGCCACGTGCTGCTGTGCACCCAGCGCGTGGCCCGCGCCATGGTCGAGCAGAACTTGGCCGGCAGCATCATCAGCGTCACCTCCATCGAAGGGGTACGGGCCGCACCGGGGTACGCGGCCTACGCCGCGGCCAAGGCCGGGGTGATCAACCTCACCAAGACCGCGGCGCTCGAACTGGCCGAGCACGGCATCCGGGTCAACGCCCTCGCTCCCGACGTCACGTTGACCGAGGGGCTCATGTCGGTGTCGCCCGAGGGATCGAGCGAGGGGTTCGCCCGCATGATCCCGATGGGCCGCCCCGGCCACGTCGACGAGATGGCCGGGGCGGCGGTGTTCCTGGCCTCGGCGCTGTCGAGCTACGTCACCGGCCAGACCATCCACGTCGACGGGGGCACCCATGCGGCCGGCGGCTGGTACCACGACCCCGACGACGGCCACTACATCCTCGGACCGGGCTGATCACGGCCGGGTCGACCGGCGCGGTGCCGTCAGTGCGATGAGCCTCTCGGCCTGGGGTCAGGGCCGGACGGACGGATCACAGGCGGCGCGCCGAACGGGCCGGCCCACGGAGGCGCGGGGAGCTCAGAGGCAGCCGTAGAGGGCGTCGAAGATCGGGCCCCAACGGGGGCCGGTGCGGTCCGGACCCCACCAGAGCCGGTTCATGGCGTAGCCGAGTGAGACGCCGGCATCAGGATCGACGAGAGCGAGCGAGCCGCCGCTGCCGTTGTGCCCGTAGGTGCGCTCACCGGGGCCGAACGGCCACTCCGCAATGGTGTGTTCGAACCCGAGACCGAACGCCGTCAGCAACTCCATCACGAGGTCGTCGCCCTTCACGTGGCACCGGCCGAACTCTTCGACCAACTCGGTAGGCGCGACGGAGAACTCGGCCACGCTGCCCCCCGCCGCGAGCACCGAGAAGAGGCGGTCGAGCCCACGGGCATTGGCGTGCAGATTGGCGGCGGGGACCTCCGCCCGACGGAACGCATCGGTGGTGCAGTGGGCCGGGTCGTTGCAGTCGGGCGGATTGCCGAAGGCCCGTGGCCCGATCGATGTCGTGGGGTTCCATTGGTCGAAGAAGGTGCCGGCGGGCGAGAGGTTGACGACGAGGTCCGAGGTCCGAGCGTCGAGCGCGGCGCCGGCGCAGCTCACGCCACAGGGGACGCGGGTCGTAGACGAAGGCGTAGGGATGCCGACCCCAGGTGGGCACGGCCAGCACCCGTTCCAGCGGGCGGCGCTGCAGGCGCCGCCGCCCACCCGCCTCCTCCCAGACCGCGGCGCTGGCCAGCGCCACGTCGACTCCCTCGTCGGCCAGGGCCTCGTCACGGGCCCGCCAGGAAGTCACCACCCCGGAGTGGTACACCCGCAGCACGGCCAACGGCTCGGCACCAGATGAGGGCCCCGGTGCGCCCGAGGCAGCCGCGCCCGTCACAGGCCCGCCGACACGAGGGCGGCTTGGAGCTGGTCGCCCCGGTGCTCCCAGGTGTTGGCGTTGCCCCACGCCCGCAGCGCCCCGCGGTCGGGGGGGTGGTCGAGCAAGGCGGCGACGGCGGCCACGAACCGGGCCCGGTCGGTGGCCGTCACCACGTGGGGCAGGGCCCTGGCCTCGGCCCCGTCGGTGGACACGCAGGCCACGCCGTGCGCCGCGTACTCGTAGGCCTTGGTGGGGTTTAGACAATCCGCATACCAACCGGGGCGCACCGGGTTGAGGCCCACCGCAAGGGTTTCCACCACCTCGGCCAGCTCGGGACCGGTGAGCATGCCGTGCACGGTGACATCGGGTCGCGCCGCCAGGACGTCGACCGCGGCCCGCTCGGCATCGGTGACCCTGCCGAGTACGTGCAGGTGCACGCCCGGCACCCCGTCGGCCACCGCTAACAACAGATCGGCGTCCATGCGCCAGTCGATCGCCCCGACGTAGCCCACCACCCGGCCACGGTCCACCTCGACCGACGGCACCGGCGCAGCCAACGTGGCGTTGGCCACGATCTCCACGTCGAGGCCGGCGTGCTCGACCAGGCCGTCGTGCAGCCCCCGGGCGGTGGTGACCACCAGCCGGCAGCGCCGGGCGAACCGGGCCGTGGCCCGCCACCACGCCGCCCGGTCGGTCGACGGCAACGGCGGGTCGTGGAGGTCGAGCACCCGGGCCCGGCCCGCACCCAGCAGGCTCCACCGTTGCGGCATGCCGAACACCACGACGGGCCGCCACCATCGGCGGCGGGTCGTCCACAACCGCACCGCGACGCCCCGCACCAGCCCGGCCGCCGCGGGCCAACGCCGTCCCACCCCGTCGAGGTGCCGGGGCACCTCGAGCACCCACACGTCGTCGTCAGGGGTAGCCGTCACCCGGGGCCACAATCCACGCCGGCCGGTGAGGCGTTGACCCAACAACACCCCCGGACGGTGCCGGACGAGAGCGCGGGTGAGTCCCAGCTGATGTTCACCCGGAGCGGAGGGCAGCGACGCGAACCAGTAGACGAAAGGACGCTCACCGAGTCGCGCCTGGCGGCGACGCACGACCACCCTCAGGGCCTCGAACGGGTGACGTCGTCGACCCCGCGCCGGCCGCCGACGACCGGGGAACCCGGCGGGTCGGCAGGAGCACTGGCGTCGTCGACCACGAACTCGGTGATGGTGCGGGCCCCGCCGGTGGCCATGCGCCCCGGCCAGCACGGGTAGGGCGCCCCCGGCAGGACGTCGAAGGCCCACACCCGGGAGTCGGCGTGGGCCAGCACGGTGCCGTCCTCGTCGCAGATGTCGAGGGCCACGTGGAACTCGGGGGCACCCAGACGAAAGGGCTCGGCGGCGAACTCGATGACCTTGGCCGCGTCGGGAGTGAAGCCATCGAAGGCCACCCGGCCATGAGCCATGACCACCGTGCGACTGCAGTTCTCGAGGATGAAGTCGAGCTGGTGGCTGACCAGGATCACTGTGCGACCGTCGTCGCGCGCCGCGGTGATTCGCTCGAAGCACTTGGCCCGAAAATTACGGTCGCCCACGGCCAGAACCTCGTCGAGCAGCAGCACGTCGCGGTCGCGGTGAGAGGCAACCGAGAATGCCAGACGCACGAACATGCCCGACGAGAGCCGTTTCACCCGCGTGTCGAGGAAGCGGTCGACCTCGGCGAACTCGACGATCGAGTCGAATACGGCTGCCACCTCGCGGCGGCCCATCCCCAGGATGGAGCCGTTGAGGTAGATGTTCTCGCGACCGGTGAGCTCGGGGTGGAAGCCCGTACCCACCTCGAGCAGGCTGCCGAGGCGTCCTCGGATGCGGATCTCCCCGCGTGTCGGGCTGGTGATGCGGGTGAGCACCTTGAGCAGCGTGGACTTGCCCGCGCCGTTGTGGCCGATCAGGCCCAACACCTCACCGTCAGCGACGTCGAAGCTCACGTCCTCGAGCGCCCACAGCCAGTCGACAGGCCGGCGCTTGAGGGGGTGCTTCAGCTTTTCCAGCGCAGCCAGGGCCAGGTGTTCGTGGTCGTGCACGTCGTGGCGCAGCGGGTACTTCTTGGACACTTCCCGGATGGAGACCGCCGGTTCAGATGACATCGGCGAACTTCCGCTCCCGCTCGGCGAAGACCACGAAGCCCGCCACCAAGGGGTTGAGCGAGAACAGCGTTCGGCCGATGCCGCCGGGCACGGCGTCGAGGGTGTAGGCCACCGGCGACACGTAGAGGGCGAACTGGAGGGTGACGGGCAGCACGAACCCCACGTCGCGGTAGCGGACCACGTAGGCCCCGGCAACCATGCCGATGCCCAACCCGAACAGCAAGGCGAGCAGGAGCCACCGTGGCGTAGTGAGTAGCTGCCAACCCGCCCAGATGCCCTCGATCCCGAGCATGACGCCGAGCATGGCCACCGCCACCGACGCGTCGACGAGAGCAGACACCAGCGTCGACAGCGGCAGCAGCAGCCGGGGGAAGCAGGTGCGAGACACCAGCGCGGAGTTGGCGGTGGGGGCGAACGTGGCCCGGTTGGCCACGTTGGTGAAAAGAGTGAAGACCACCCTGCCGCCGAACGCGAAGATGAAGTACGGCACCACGACGGGCCCAGGCAGATTGGCCACACTGCCGAACACGAACAGGTTGGCGAAGCGCCTACTCGGCCGGATGACGGTGAGCGATCGGTCGCCTCGTCCGGATGAAAGCGAGCGCGTCGTCATGGCAAGGGCAAGGTTAGGCTCGGCGTCTAGCCATGACGATGCACGGGAGACCCAGCCCATTGCCCCCCATCATCGGACCCGAGGTGCGGCCGTGGGCGGTACCGTCGGCCGAACGGCCGTGACCGAAGTCGGCGAAGCTCCCGACCTCAGCGTGATCCTGCCCTGTCACAACGGTCTGCCCTGGCTGTCCGAACAGCTCGACGCCCTGTGCGCCCAACGAGACCCCGGGTCATGGGAACTGATCGTCGTCGACAATGCCTCGCACGACGCGTCCGTGGCGGTGGCGACCGCCTACGCCGACCGTCTCCCGTTGCGGGTCGCGGCCGCCCCCACCGTGGCCAACATCTCCTACGCCCGCAACGTGGGCGTGGCCGCAGCCCGCGCCGACAAGTTGGCTTTCCTCGACGCCGACGACCAGGTCGGCCCCCACTGGGTGCACGCCATGCGCACGGCGCTCGACCACCACGCCCTCGTCGCCGGGGTCAACGTGCCCGACACCAGCACGTCATCTGCGTCCGCGGCCGGCATCAGCGCGACCGCCGCTCCCATCGGCGTGCCCGTCCCGGTGGCCTTTCTGCCCTACGCCGGAGGTGGCGCGCTCGGGGTGAGGCGGGCCTGGTACGACAGGGTGGGCGGTTTCGACCTCACCCTCGGAAGGTTCGGTGCCGAGGACGTCGCCTTCTCGTGGGACGTGCAGCTCGCCGGTGGCCACTTCGGCGTGGCCCCCCTGGCCATCAACCGCTATCGAACCCGCCCCGATGCGGCATCCGCCTTTCGTCAACAACGCGCCCGCGGAGTGGGCCAGGCCATGCTCTTCGCCCGCTACCGCCAGGCCGGCATGCCCCGGTCGGGTGCCCTCGAGGTCCTGATGCGCTGGGGGGCGCTGGCAACCACTGGGGTGCTGGTGCCGTTCTCGGCCCAGGTGAGGGGCCGATGGCTGGGCACCTTGGCCCGCCGGTGGGGCCGGGTGGTTGGCTCCTGGCGCGAGCGCGTGCTCTACCTCTGACGGCGCCGACCCAGGAATCGAGCACCGTGGCCGTTCGCGTAACCGTCGCCCACGTCGAGCGGCACGCCGAGGTCGGTCAACACCTCGCCGAGGCGAGCCACGAAATGCTCCGGCGTGTCGTGCTCGCCCACCCATGTCCGGGCGGCCTCCCCCATGCGCCGGGCGGCGGCAGGTTCGGCCACCAGCGCAGTCAGCGCCTCGGCCATCGCTTTTGCGTCGCCCGGCGGCACCAGCACGCCTGTCACGCCGTCGAGCACGTAGTCGCGGGTGCCGTTGACGCGCGTGGCTACCACCGCCTGGCCCATGGCCATGGCATCGAGCAGCACCAGGGGACCGGAGGGCAGGTCGGTGTCGACCAGCGCCGCCGCCACCACCGTCGCCTCTGCGGCCAAGCGCCTCCCCGCCTCTGGGCTCACCCGTCGCTTCAGCTCCACCCGGACCGGGCACACCGGGCCGAGACGCTCGGCAGTCGGCCGGTCCACGGCGAGCACTGCCGGAAGGCCGGCCAGGTCGAGGGCGGCGAGCAGAGTGTCCCAGTCGCGATGGGCGATGCCGCCGGCGTACACGTAGCCGCCCCCTGCGGTGGCGGGCTCGATCAACGAGACCGGATAGGGCACGAAGACCATGCGAGCGGGATCCACCCCGGCCCGACGGGCCAGGGTGTCACGGTCACCGCGGCGGATCACGACGACACGGTCGTAGACCCGCCACGCCCTCAACACCAGCCGATCGCCCCGCTCGAGTGCCGGCACGAGCGGATCGAACAACACCAGCCGGGTGCGAGGGCTGCACATCCGCAACAACAGCCCGGCCACCAACGACTCGAGCCCCGCGGTGCACACCACCACGGCGCAACGGCCCCGACCGACACGAGCAACGCCGAACCCAGAGCGCAGGTGGCGCCAACGCACCTTCCAGCCCGAGAGCCCATAGTCGGTGGCGCGGGGCCGCACTTCCATCCAGGCCGGAACCTCGGCGGGAAGTGGGGGGCGACCGAACGCAGTGGTCGACACCACGACCGGCGCCCGGGGACGATACGGCGTCATCATCGAGGTGGGAGAAGCGCCCGGTCGGTCACCCGGGCCGGTGACAGGGACCGACCTCTCACCGGCTCGGCCAGAGCCATACCCACCAGCACCAGGGCGCAGCCGATCCGCCCTGCGACCCAGAACACGTCGAGCATGGAGGCCGAGACCTCGACGACGAACACCATCACCGCCATCGGGGCCAGGTCGCTGCGGCTGGTTCGGATGGCCCGCCACAGCACCCACAGCAGCGCCACCAGGGTCACCAGGCCGGCCGTGCCCGACTCGGCCAACTCGTTGACGACGAGGTTGTGGGCCACCCCGGTCTCGGCCCCGGGTTCGAGGAAATACCGCAGGCCCGCCCCGAACACGGGCTCTTCGGACCAGTACCCGAGGGCGACACCGAAGGTCTCGGTGCGCGAACTCAGAGCATTGTCGGGACTGGCGTCGGGGGCCAGATCCTGCTGGCTCACCGAGACCGCCACGGCCACGACCAGCACCAACGACACCAGGCCGATGCCGACACCCAACCGGCGGCCTCCTCGGCTGGTGGACGGAGCGGCCAAGGCCCGAACCACCAGAGCGAGCACCAGCGCGAGGGCGGCACCACGAGATTGCGTGGCGATCAGCCCGAAGAACAGCACGACGCGCGAGGCCAACAGCATCGACGGCCGCAGACCCAGACGATGTGGAGCGCCGAGCGTGACGACGAGACCGAAGGCGAGCAACAAGCCGGCGGCGTTTTTGTGGATGCCGAAGGGATACGCAGGAGCGCGAGTGCTGGCGTAGAAGACGACGGCGGACATTGCCACCACGACCAGCACGACCAGCAAGCAGCGCAGGGCCGTCTCGACCCGCTGGTAGCGCACGATGGCCACTCCGACGAGGAGCGGGCCCGGCACCAGCATCAGACGGTGCAACAGTTCGAGGCTGGCGGCGGTGCTGTAGTTGGCCGCCACCACCATCGCCAGGACAGCGAAGTAGGCGGCGAAAGCCACGAGCACGCGAAGGATCAAAACGTCGTTGCGGCGCGGTGCGACGCGCAACGCCACTGCGGTCCCGAGCACCATCAGCAGGTCGGCCCAGCTCACGGTGACGTCGATGAAGGCAACCCGGCCCACGGCGACGGCGCCGACGAGGGCCAGCACCAAGACCACCTGCGGCGCGGCGAACGCTGCCGCGATGAACAAGGCCCCCCCGGCCACCACCAACGCCATGAGGTCGCCCCCCCCAGCGGCGACACCCGCGAGCGACGCAAGGGCCACGGCGGCAATGACGGCCCACAGGACCAGGTTGCGGTGCGGGCGGCTGAGAGGGCGCATGGGGAGCGAGGGCATCGGTCACAGCCCCGATGGAGCGCAACGACGTGACATCACGCTATTGCCTCGCGCCGGCGTTGCCGGAAGTGGACGGCGTCGAAGGGCCCGGCGGCGGTCTCCACGGCGGGGCGGTCCCGGGCCCGAAAGGAGGAGCCGAGCGCCCCGAGTACGGCCCGCTCGGCCCGACCCCGAACACCCTCGTCCACGTAGCGCTCGGGGTGGTGCAGCGAGCGGGCGGGGGAACCCGGCCGGGGCCGGGTGCGGGGCCGGGGAACCACGGGGGCGGGGGTCACGGCCTCAGTAGGCCCCGCGCCTGCTCTGCACGGCGAACGCCGTCTTCCAGAGGATGAGGGAGTCCAGGGTCGGCGACCACTGCTCAACGTAATAGAGGTCGAGGCGCACGGCCTCGTCCCACGGCAGGTCGGCTCGGCCGCTCACCTGCCACAGACCGGTGAGGCCCGGCTTCACCTGCAGGCGCCGGAGGGTGTCGCGATCGTAGGCGGCCACCTCCTCTGGCAGCGGGGGCCGAGGACCCACGATGGCCATGTCGCCACGCATCACGTTCCAGAGCTGGGGCAACTCATCGATCCACCAACGCCGCAGGCATCGTCCCACCGGTGTGATGCGGGGATCGTCGCGCACCTTGAACAACGGGCCGTCGGCCTCGTTGGCGTCGACCAGCCCGGCCCGGCAGTCCTCGGCGTCGACGACCATGGACCGGAACTTCAACATGGTGAACTCCCGGCCCGCCTCCCCCACCCGGGTCTGACGAAACAGCACCGGGCCCCGGCTGGTGACGGCCACGACCACCGCGGCCCCGATCCACAACGGCGCCGCCACCAGGCCGAACACCAAGGCGGTGAGCCGGTTCACGATCTCGCGCAAGAAGCGCACACTGCTGGTGAGGCGCGGCTCGGTGAGCTCGAGCAGGGGCAGGCCGGCCACCGGGCGCACGCGCAGGCGCGGCCCGGCGACGTCGAGCACCGCCGGCGCCACCAAGAGGCCGATGCCGGTGCCCTCCAGTGCCCATGACAGGCGGCGCAGACCCCCCGCGTCGCCCCGCCCGTCGCCGGCCACGGCTATCACATCGGCCCCGACCGCGGCCGCCGCCGCCAACACGTCCTCGCCCGCAGGCCGCATGTCGACGCCGTAGGGCAGCACGGCAAGGGCTCCGCCGACCTCGTCATCCACGGGCGCCGTGGGAGCCACGCCCACCACCCGGAAGCCGATGTAGGCACTGCGGTGGAGGTGGGTGGCCAGCTCGGCGGCGAGCGCGGGCGGACCAAGCACCAGCACCCGGTGGCTGTCGGCGCCCTGGGCCCGACGGCGGTGCAGCGGACGCCGGCTCAGGTAGTGGCCCACACCGACCAGCACCATGGCGCCGAGCGCTCCGCCGAAGGCGAGCCGCCGGCTGAACCCCAGGTCGAAGACGAACTCGAGCACCGCGGCCGCAGCCACGAAGGCCCCCGTCGCCATCAGCACCGCGGTGAACTCCTCTGAGCCCGACCCCACCGCACTGACCCGGTAGGCGCCAGATCGCAACAAGGTGAGCCAGAACACGGCCGTGACGGTGAGCACCACCAACGGCGGCGTCAGCACCCGTGACCCGACGATCACCAGGCCCGCCTCGTCGTGCACGGTGGTCGCGGCGAGGGTCATGGCCAGCGTCACCAAAACCAGGTCCAGCACCATGAGCGAGCTCCGGTAGCGACGCAGCCACCCAGGGATCATGGTGCGAAACGGTGGCCATCGACCACGCCGACCGACGCCATGAGGGCGGTGGGGCGAGACCGAGATGTCGGGGAGTCGAGGGGCACAGACGGCGCCTCGGTGGCGCGGGCTCGGCCGACCGACGGCCGCCAGCGCACACTGATCATCGGGAAATCCCTACCCTACCCATCGTCACCCGTGCCGTCGGGAGACCAACGACGGGCCCATGCCCCGGCGGTTCGACTGCCGACCGCTAGTGTACGTTCGATTTGGGCGCCAGCGCGGGCCCGGCCAGTCCTCCCCCCAACCGCCGCCAGGAACCGACGCCGCGTGACCAGCCCCACCGCCAGCCCCGAAAACGTCGCCCCGACAAGCGGGCTGTCCGACTACCTCGATGCTGTCCGCCGTCGCTGGTACTTCCTCGTCATCGGCCCCGTCGTCGCTCTCCTCGTGGCTGTGGGCATAACCCAGCTGCAGAACCCTGTCTACGTGGGTCGGGCCGAGATGCTGGCTCAACCCGGCTCGGGCAGCCTCTTCAGCCCCAGCGCAGATGGGTCCAAGGTCCAGAGCGCCCAGGAGCTGGCCACCCAGTTGCAGCTCATGCGCTCTGCTCTCGTCCGGGCCCAGGTCGCCGAACGCCTCGGTATCGGGGTGGGCCAGGTGCCCCCCTTGGCCGCCTCCCAGATCGGCCAGACCCTCGTCGTCGCCGTTCAGGTCGAGTCGTCCGACCCCGAACTGGCCGCCGTCGCCGCCAATGCCTACGTCGAGGTGTTCATCGACAGCCGCCGAACGGCCGCCATCGATGACCTCGCGGCCGCCGGCGCCGAGCTGCAAACCCAGATCACCGCCTTGCAGGTCCAGATCGACGAGATCGACGTCCAGATCGCCGCCGCCCCTGCCGCCGAAGGCCGCGACCAGGCCGCGCAGCGCGCCGGTGCGCGCAACGGCCTCGAGGCCCAACAGGCCTTGTACCGGGAGCGCATCGACAAGCTCCAGGTCGACAGCGCCGTGCAGGAAGGCGGCGGCCAGATGGTCACCCCCGCGTTCACGCCCGGCAACCCGGTGAGCCCCACCCCGGTTCGCAACGCCGGTATCGCGCTCGTGGCCGGCCTCATGGTCGGTCTGGCCCTCGCCCTGCTCGTCGATCACCTCGACGACTCGCTTCGCAACGACGACGACCTGCGCCTGCTCGCCCCCGAGGTGCCCCTCCTGGCCACCGTCCCCTCCGTCAAGGTCGACGGGCGCGGACCCATCACCATCGATCACCCCGGCTCCCCGGCCGCCGAGGCCTTCCGGGGCCTGCGCACCTCGGTGCAGTTCCTCGGCATCGACCGGCCCCTGAAGGTCATCGAGGTCACCTCCACCGGTGCCGGCGAGGGCAAGACCACCACGGCGTCCAATCTGGCCGTCGTGCTGGCTCGCGCCGGCCAACGGGTCTGCCTGGTCGACTGCGACTTGCGCCGGCCTCGCCAGCACGTGGTATTCGGGGTGCCTCTCGAGCCCGGGTTCACCTCGGTCGTCATGGGCAGTGCCACCCTCCAGGAGTCTCTGCGCGCGGTACCGGGCGAAGACCGGCTGTACCTGCTCCCCGCGGGCCCCCCTCCACCCAACCCTTCCGAGCTGTTGTCCAGCTCACGGGTGAAGCCGGTGTTCGACGCCCTCAGCGCCGACGGTGCCTGCGACGTGATCATCGTCGACGCACCACCCGTGCTTCCCATCACCGACGCCGTCGTGCTCGCCGGCCGGGTCGACGCGTTGTTGGTGGTGGTGGCCGCGTCGCAGAGCCGCCGCCACCATGTCAAGAAGGCCCTCCAAACCCTGGGGCTGGTGTCGGCTCCGGTGGTCGGCTTCGTGCTCAACAAGGCCAAGACCTCGAGCAGGATCGGCAAGGGCTACCAGGGTTACGGCTACAACGGGTACGGCGGCTACGACGCCGAACCCACCCGCGCCGACCGCTGAGCCGACCTGCTGCCGTTCAGGAGCCGAAGGCGATCCGGTTGGACCAGCGTGGCCATCACTTCGGCGTGGAGCCGGCGAGCCGCGACGCCGCCGAAGCCTGCGCCTCGGCGTCCATCGGCGTCCTCTACTCGGGTGTCTAGCGGCGCCATCGTGGCGCTCACCCTCGACGCGGGAAGAGGCGGCCACGGCGACGGCGCCCGGCCCCGCGCCCGGGACGGGCGGCCGCGGCCGCGGCGTAGACCTCGCGGTAACGACCCTCGATGGCGGCCCAGTCGTGCGCCTCGGCCGTGACCCGACCAGCGGCAGCCAGGCGGGTCCGACGATCCGGATCGCCAGCCAGCGCCACCAGGGCGGCGGCCAACGCCCGGGGGTCCTGCGGCGGCACCAGCACCCCATTGCTGCCATGACGCACGAACTCACCGACCCCGCCCACGTCGGTGGCCACCACTGGGGTGCGGGCGGCCATGGCCTCCAGGTTCACGATGCCGAAGGGCTCGTGACGCGACGGCAACACGAACACCTCGGCGCCCCGCAGGAGCGCCACCACTGCGGCGCGTTCGACCCGTCCGGGGAACCGCACCCGCTCGGCCAGACCGAGGCGGCGGGCTTGCTCCTCGAGGGCGTCGCGCTCGGGGCCATCGCCGGCGATCACCAGATACCACTGCGGTCCGAGGGTCGGCGCGGCCAGGCCGGACCGCACGGCGTTTCGTGCACCCACGCCGGTTGAGCCGGCCGCCAGGGCGAACGCCTCCAGGAGGACATCGAAGCCCTTCTGCGCCACGTGACGGCCCAGCGCCACCACGTAGGGACCGTCCGTCGGCGGCGCGATGGGCGCCGGAGGGAGGTCGAACTCGCGCAGGTCGATGCCGTTGGGTATCACCGAGCCCCGCTCGCCCAGGTCCTCACCGGCCCACGCCTCGGCCTCGGCCAGCGTCGCCGCCGAGCAAGCCGTCACCCGATCGGCGCGACGTAGCAGCAACCGCAGCGTGTGGCGCAGCATCGGCGAGTGAGCGTACACGTCGTCGGCGTCCATGGTGAGCTCACCCTGGAGGGTCACGACCAACGGCAGATCGAGGGCCCGGGCTGCCTGGTGGGCGAACCAGGCGCCATGACTGACGCACTGCACATGCACCAGGTCGGCGCGGTCCCGGCGCATCTGAGTTGTCACGTCGGCCAGGACCACCGGGTTGCCCACCATGGCGGTGGCCACCCGACGCAGGCTCCCCTCGGGAGCCCGATAGGCGTGGCGGCGGATGTCGAGGCCCTGCCAGCGCTCGCGGGCGGGCAGGGAGCGGGGCCAGCGCATGGTGTGCACCACCGGCTCGGCGCCCGTGGCCTGTTCGGCCCGGGCCAGCTGACGCACCAGTTCCTCCACTCCACCCAGGTGCGGATGGAACGAGCTGGCGAACAACGCGGGACGGCGGATGCTGGAACCGGGCGGCGCGCCGGTCACCTCATCCCCACCGGTGCGACGGCGGTGGGCGGTGGGCGGTGGGCGGTTGGGGACATGATCGCCTCCGCGTAGACCTGCTCGTAGGCGGTGGCCACCGACGACCAGTCGTAGCAGACGGCGGCGCCGCGCCCTACCGCCGCCAACGTGGCCCGCCGCTGCGGGTCACCGAGCAGGCGGACCAGCGCCGGGCCCAGGTCGCCGGGATCCACCAACTCGCCCAGGCGGCCGTCCTCGAGCACCTCGAGCGCTCCCGGGTTCGGGGTGGCCACCACTGGTGTACCGGCCGCCAGGGCTTCGGCGTAGGGCACACCGAATCCCTCGTAGCTCGAGGGCAGGCAGAACACCCACGCGGAGCGGTAGGCCTCGACCAACTCACGGGGCGAGAGACGGCCCAGCACCCGTACCCCCGGCACCGGGGGGGCGTCATCGCACACCATCCAGAGCTCGGCGTCGGGCAACGCCGGACGGACCACCTCGCCGAATGCCTCCCACAACAGCCGGCCCCGTTTGCGGTTGGCGAACGTACCCACGAAGAGAATGGTCGGGTGCTCGGTGTCGGCGCGGGGAACGCCATCGAAGGCAGCCACGTCAACCCCGCACGGGATCACTCGGCCAGCCCACGGCGCCATCCTGGGGGTGGCCTCGGAGATGGCCACCGTGCGATCGGCGGTCATCGACGCCAGCCCTTCCGTGGCCCCGATGAGTGCCATGCGGGCCTTCTCGCGCCCGACGGGCACCCGCACCAGGCGGGCCGGTGGGCCGCCCGCTACCGCCTGCCAGCGATACGTGGCCCCTTCCCCCGGCTCGTCGGGGCTGAGGACGGTGACGTCGTGGCCCCGGTCGACGAGGGCGTTCGCCAGCCCGTGAACCTGGTGTCCCACGCCGATCTTGGAGCTGCCGGGCAAGTACAGGCTGAGCAGCGCGACCCGCATCAGCGCGACCGGCTCCGATGGTGATCCAGCTCACCGAGGTGAAGGGCCATCTGGTCGAGGCCGAGCTGCAGCGCCACCCCGAAGGGCTCGTCACGGAACCGGGCCGCCGTCGAGCACACGACACTACGTGAGCGCAGAGGAGGGCAGCGGCCGGCGCCGGCCACCTCCTCGGGGAAGTCCTCGGCCAGCCGCCGGTTGCCCGCCCCCCGCAAGCGCATCTGACGGAACCGGGCTGACCGGGTGGTCCTCGACCGGTAGTGCACGACCGCATCCGACGCGATGACGTGCACGTGGCCGCGTCGGTGGGCCCGCACGAAGAACTCGATCTCGTCGCCCCCGCCGGTGTAGCTCTCGTCGAAGCCGCCCAGGTCGTGCCAGGCTGCCTGGGAGAAGGCCATCGACGTTCCGTAGGACCACGGCACGCCACCGGCCGTGGTCGGGTGGCCCCCGGACCACGGCTGCACCCTGGCGAACCTCTCGGGCGCCAGGGGTCGGGGATCGATCAACCCGCTGGCCACCACACGTTGGTGGGTACGACCAGCGAAGGCCACGGCAAACGAGGCCAGCCACCCGGGGGCCACGACGTCATCGGCATCGGTGCAGCAGACCACCGGCGCGGCGGCAACGGCCGCACCGGCGTTTCGGGCCGCGTTGACACCCGTCCGCCCGCGGGCCTCGACCACTCGAGCGACCCCGTCACGGGCCAAGCGGTGCGCTTCCACGATGCGCACGGTGGCGTCGGTGGAGCCGTTGTCGGCCACGATCACCTCGAAGCGCCCGGCGAACGTCTGAGCCGCCAGCGCATCGAGCTGATCGCCCAGATGAGCCTCGGCATTCAACGCAGGGATGACGACCGAGAGCGCAGGAGGTTCCGACACACGCCAACAGTAGGACCTTGTCGAACCCGGTCGGTTCCGCCACCCAGGTGCACCCGGTCATGGCGTGGCGGACCATGGCCCCGATGTGGCCTCGACGGTGAGGGCCTCCCCGACGGGGTGAGCCTGGCTGACCCGAGCTCGGGGCGCCCCTCAGAGCTGTGCCTTCGAACCGTTCTGATCGCCAGTCCGATCCCGCACACCCCCGCACGCGGGCCCCACGCGAGCGAGCTTCCAGGACAAGTTGGGGGGGCCTGAACGGTCAGCGGTTCCAGTGCGAGAGGTCGCGCCCCAGCCACTCGGCAAGAGCGGCGTTGCCCGGGGCGAAGGTGTCGACCAGCACCCGGCGGGTGACGGGATCCATCGGCGGGTAGCGAAACGGGCGTCGTCCGGCACGCACGATGCGGGCGGCCAACGGCTGGCGGCCGGCTCTGTTCTGGAGCCGACGGCCCACGAAGGCCGGCAGCACCTGTCGTGCCGACTCGTTTCTCCGTTCGAGCGGGTCCAGAGCTGACGCCAAGCCCAGGAATCGGGCGATGCCGGCGAGAGTGGTGACCTGGTCGCCGACCAGGTCCTCGTGAAGAACCACAAGCAGCCGGTCACGGGCGACGCCGCTGTCGGCGTATCGCTGCAACTGGGTGGCGTAGCGGCCGCGGTCGACGAGCGCTGCAAAACCCCAGGCCCCCTCGGCCAGCCGGCGGGGTTCGTCGGCCAGGGCCTCTTCGAAGGTGCCGCTGAAGCGGTACAGGCGCCGCCCGTGCCAGTAGGCCGAATAGGCCCGGTCCACGGGGTTGCGCAGCACCGCCAATGCCATCACACCGGGCAGGTGCTTGCCGATCTGGCGGGCCGCCGAGGCCAGGTACAAATACGCGGGCGTGGCCTCGCCCAGCCAACGCTCCCCTTCCCAACCTGCGAACAGGGTGCGGTAGGCGTCACCGGCCGCCCGGTCGTCGGGCACCTCACCGAAGTGGTGCAGCTCCTTGCGGGCGGGCAAGAAGATCTCGGGATGGCGGCGCAGTGAATTCGCCAACGCTGTCGTGCCGCACTTCTGCGCACCCAAGAGCAACATGTTGGGCAAGGGTGGCCCCGAGCGATTCGAGGTCACCGAAGCCCCCGGAGCGCTCACGTCGCCCAACCCGAGAGATCTCGCCCCAGCCATTCGGCGAGGGCCAGGTTGTCGTCGCGAAACTCCACCGCGAGGCGCTGGCGGGTGGCCTGGTCCATCGGGGGGGGCAGGATCGCCACCATGCGCGGTGGTGCCGGGAACGCGGAGGCGATGCGCTCGGGCGCGTCCGACGAGAAGAGGTACTCGGGGGTGGACTCTCCGACCCGAGCCTCCGGCGGCGCCGATGCGAACAGCGACGCGTAGTGCGCCACCCCTCCCGGCCGCCCTGGCTCGGCGGCGGGGCGCCGGAAGCATTTGATTGCTTCCACAGGGACCGCCCCACTCACGATTGCGGCCCCGCGCCGAGCCCGGGTCGGCGTTCCACCGCGCCGTATCCGGTCACGGCGCCTGGCACCAGGGCCGCTTCCAAAGAATTCCGAGACACGTTTCACCCACCGGCGTCATTCCCGGTGACCGTTGCGCCGCCGAGGGCGAAGCGGCGCTCGGCCAGGTCGGGCGACTCCTCCATGGCCCGCTCGATCCAACGCTGACGCATCACCCTGTCGGGGTGGCGGTACTGCTCGACCGGTGGTACGCCGGCGCCGGGCACGGGTACCTCGCCGAGCAGGGCCAGGGTCCTGTCCACTGCGCCGGTGGGGTCGACGACGAGGTCCTCGGACCAGAACGAGACCTTGGGTTCCGATCTCTCGCCCAATCGGCGGTCCCAGACCGACTCCCAAGCCTCGATCTCAGCCATGGCCGCTCGCGTGGCGGAAAGGTCGTAGGTCGGTTCGCCCCGTTGACGCTCGACGGGACGCCACTGCTGGGTCTGGTGCGCCACCGCCAACGAGACGGCCTGGGCGAGCCGGTCGCGCCGACGCAACCGCACCCACCGCACGGGCACCCCCCACAGGTCCACGCTCAAGCCGTATCGATCCAACAACCCGAGGAGGTGTCCCGCATGCACCTTCACCCCGAACACCCCGTTGGCGGTGCTGCGTCGAGCCGCGATGCCACGCAGGTGGTCGACCAACGAGGTCGGGTCGAGCTCGCCGGAGAAATCCCAGCGCGGATCACCCGCCAGGCGCCGCTTGAGATTCTGCACCTTCCCCCGCTGGGTGAGCCGCGGCGCTCCGGTACGGCGGCGACTCTCGACGAGGCCCCCACCGTTGAGATACTCCAAGGGATGGCCGGCTCGCCCGGTGGCCGCCAGCGCAGCGTCGAAGAAGTTCGAGGCCACTCGTGGGGTCGAGGCGATGACGAGGACCTGGCGCAACTCCACCGGCCCCATGTCCAGGTCGGGGTCATCCGGCCAGCCATACTGGGCGGGGGCGGCCGGCGGCCAGTGGAGTCGACGGGGCATGGACAAGAGCCACACGGTAGGTCATGCCTCGCGCGCCGGGAACCGGGCCGACCACCCCATCTGGCGCCGTCCCAGCTGGCTGGGGCCGTCGCGGGCCGGCCGCAACCGTGCGGCCGGGGGCCGGGGGCGGTCTACCCTTCGCCCTCATGCCCCGACGCACCGCTACCACCGGATCTGCCACCCCTCGTACGGCCACGCGCCGATCGTGGGCCGCTGCACTGATCGCCACGTCCCTGCTGCTCGCGGGCTGCGGGGCCGGCGGTCCAGCCGACGATGCCGCGAACGAAGCGAGCCGGGTGCAGCTCGCCACCGCGCTTCCCGAGAACGCGCCGGGCCAGCAGCTGTACCTCGTGGAGGTGACGATCCCCGGCGGCGTGACCCTGCAGAAGCACGTGCACGAGGGCACCCAGATCGCGAGCGTGCGCAGTGGAACGCTCACCTACGTGATCGAGTCCGGCACGGCGCTCGTCACTCGCGCAGACGGTGCGGAGGAGCGGGTCACCGGGCCCATCACCATCGAGCTCGAGGTGGGCGAGTCGCTCGTCGAGGACAAGGCGCTCGTGCACTACGGCCAGAACCTGGGCGAGGAGACGGTGGTCGTGACGCTCGCTGCGCTGCTGCGCGAGGGCGCACCGCTGTCCACGCCGGTCGACTAGGGCCGATTTCGGCGAGCGTGACCAGCGCCAGACCCGTGGTCGTGACGGGTTGCTCGAGGGCTGCTCGCCGCACGCGGGCGACATGCGAGCGACCGGGGTAGGCCGGCTTCGGTCACCTACCGCTCCCGCAGGCGCGGCGTTGCCGCGGTGGGCCTGCTGGAGAAGTGCTGCCCTCGCCGGAGAACCCGACCACCACGACCGCCTCGTTCATCCCTACCTTCGTCAGCGGGTGGGGGTGACGGCGTTCGAGGGGGCCGATCCGGCGCTCGTACCAATGGCGTTCGTGGCTGTCACCGTGAACGTGTACGACGCACCCGCCGTGAGCCCGCCGATCCTCACCGACGTGGTGGTGCCCGACACGGCGACGGAACCCACTCGGTTGACCCCCATGAACACCCACACCGTCTGCCCGGTCAGCAACGAGCCTCCGTCACTGCCCCGGGTCCATGTCACCGTCGCGGCGCGCTTGGCGGCGAGGGCCGCCACGTTCGTCGGCGCGGCGGGGCGTGTCGTGGAGGGTGCCACCGTGGTCGTGGTCGTGGTCGGGGCCACGGTCGTGGTGGTCGTCGTGGTGATGCCGGGCGGTGCGATGTAGGGCGCGGTCGTCGGGTCGAGGTAGAGCAACCGGTTCGGTGAGCCGATGCCCGGGTCGCCGACG